>Ga0206912_1010_pt1 | contig 74039 bp, 59 predicted proteins | sample Alteio_BWOrgHeat_75_FD_152933 | JGI IMG/M metagenome (GOLD analysis project Ga0206912, IMG submission 152933) | Enriched cells from forest soil in Barre Woods Harvard Forest LTER site, Petersham, Massachusetts, United States -... | ecosystem: Environmental > Terrestrial > Soil > Temperate forest >... | reverse complement strand
AAATCTAAGTCCTCAGAAAATCGATCGAGTCCATAAAATATTCTCAACGCCGTTCCCCCATAGAAAACAGCTTCTTCGAAAAATTTAGCCCGCCAAAGCCCCACGAGGGCAATTTCTTGAATGATTTCCCGCAAGGCACGCGTATATTCTTGGGTATTCCGACAAGTGTATCTCGCTAGCATTTGTTTGATGCTTTCATTTAGCATGTTTTTCCATCTTTATTAGTTCAACTAAGAATTGAATCGTTTGACTGTTAAAAACAGCAGCAATTTCTTTCAGCAAGGTCAGATTGAATGCTTTTAAAGCTTCAGATCCTATACGAAAATCCTCCAGAAGAATTTTCTTAAGTTCTGCAACGCTCTCCGGCTTTTCGTTTCTTTTCACAAGAAAATCTACGAGTGCCTTTTCCGGTGTGGCAATCAAAGCCCTAATATTTTCAAAAAGTTGTATGTATGTAACTCCTATTGGGTATTTTGAAGGATTGATGTAGGTATAGCTGAAGCGTCCAACAGGAGTTTCAAATAGTTTGTTTTTTTTAGTTGTCATGCTTGTGACTTCCGCCACACCTTCAGGAATCAATCCCCAGAAGGAAAGAGCATATTCGGCTGATATGTATGAAGGTCCATAGATTTTATTAGCTAAGACTTCTAGACTGTAAGGTCGCCTAGCATAATCTGCACCGAAAACATAGATTCCTTTTTTGACGCGAATTAGGTCTCCCTTGCGGAGCAATCGCTGGATGACATTTCGAGGAGCTTCCCAGTCTTGTAAAACAGAAGAGAGAAATACATAATCGATTTCTTCTATGGGTGCATTGCGTCTAGCGACTTGAATTGGGTTTTGCATGATCCTCCAGTATGTAACGCATTATGCAACATACTGGCAATTTTTTCAAGCTTTTTTTTCATCGACGGTGCGCAGGGTGGCCTTCGGAGCGAGCCGGAGAATGGGAGGTGAGTGGTTAATTTTTTAAGTGACGACCGCGATGGCGGCGGAGTAGGTGGCGTCGATAAAGTACTGCACGCATTCGCAATGCTCGATCTCGATGATAACCCCAAAGGAATCGCCCTCCTTTTCCCCATGCTTCTGAAACTCAATCTGATGAATCCCCTCGCGAATGCCCGTGCCATGGGCCTTGAGATAGGCCTCTTTGAGGGTCCAGGTGGCAAAAAAATAGGAGGATTTATCCTTTTCAGACAAATTGTTAAAAAGGGCTTGCTCAGCTTTAGAAAATTGATTTTCCACAATCCCCTCCATCGCCTGCATCGGACGCATAAATTCCACATCCACCCCTATCTCACGATCGAGAGTGAAAGCATATAGAGCCATGTGATGGGAATGCGTCATATTAAACTTAAGTTGTGCAGGATCAATAAGATGCGGCTTTCCTTTGAGACCGCGGGCATAGGTAATTTTTTCTGGATCTTGTCCCGTGTAGAGCGAAATTAATTTGCGCAGATAGGCTGTGGAAACGCGATATTGGATTCTATCCTTCTCAAAATGAAAAGCTTGCGATCGCTTTACTTCATGTTCAGAGAGGGGCAGATTTTCTTCTTGCACCAAATCGATCGGCAATTGCCACACATGGACTTCGTAAGGCTTTAATTCTGGGGGAGTTAAAGGAAATTCAAGGGGATGAATCAAATATTTTTTTAACGTGAACATGGAGTCTTATTAAAATATTTATGATAAAATGTAAATATGACTCCTGAACACAAACGTTTAGCAGAACCAAAGGATGGCAACGTCCCCCCTTGGTATAAATGGGGGCCATATGTTTCTGAACGCTCCTGGGGAACTGTCCGCGAAGACTATAGCGCTAATGGGGAAGCTTGGCTCTATTTTCCCTTTAGCGATGCCGCTCACAAAGTGTACCGTTGGGGAGAAGATGGCATTGCTGGCTGGTGCGACAGATACCAGGTTCTTAGTTTTGCACCTGCTTTCTGGAACGGTGTCGACCCCATTCTCAAAGAGAGACTGTTTGGTCTGAATAGCTGGGAAGGCAACCACGGAGAAGATGTCAAAGAGTGCTACTTCCACCAGGATGGAACTCCCACCCACTCCTACATGAAATACCTCTACAAGTATCCTCAAAGACCATTTCCGTATATTGAACTCGTCAGAGAAAATAAAAATCGACGCTTAGATGAAGAGGAATATGAGCTACTCGATACAGGGATTTTCGATGATAACCGCTATTTTGATATCTTCATCGAATATGCCAAAGCCTCCCCTGAAGATACCTGCATCCGCATCGAAGCGATCAACCGTGGCCCTGTAGAAGCGTCCCTGCATATTCTCCCCCACCTTTGGTTTCGCAACCAATGGGGGTGGGGTGAAACGCCTCTACCTGCCCCAGAAATCACATTGGAAAGAGGACAAAAAACGCTTTGTTTAGTGGCAGATGATGCCAACTTGCCCTCGCTTCCCAATTTGATTTTTGACTATCGTTTGGGGCATCGCTATCTCTACGGTCCAGCTGGAGGATCTGGGCTATTTACCAACAATGAGAATGACGATTCCCCTTCAGGGTACTTCAAGGATGGCATTCAGCGCCATGTCATCTATCGCGAACCAAAAGTCAATCCTCTGCAAACAGGCTCCAAAGCCTGCCTACACTATCTCGAAAATATCCCACCCGGCGAATCGCGGGTGATCAAACTTAGACTCACAAATCAACCCCTAAAACATCCCTTGGATGATGTGGACGCAATTATTCAAGAGCGAAAAAAGGAAGCCGATCAATTTTATGAGGCCATCCACCCCAAAGAAGCCTCGGAAGAAGAACGCAGGATTCAAAGACAAGCGTTTGCAGGTTTACTCTGGAATAAGCAAATCTATCTTTTTGACGTCAACATTTGGTTAAAAGGCGACAATCCAAGTAAACCACCACCAGAGTCGCGGCTCTTTTTACGCAACATCCACTGGCGTCACCTTAATTCGATGCGGATCTTATCTGTACCCGACAAGTGGGAATTCCCCTGGTTTGCTTCGTGGGATCTCGCCTTCCACACGTTGACGTTGGCGCTCATCGATATGAGTTACGCTAAACAGCAGCTTTGGCTATTGCTATTCGATCAGTTCCAGCATCCCAATGGCGCCATACCTGCGTATGAATGGGAATTTTCAGATTTAAATCCCCCCATCATCGCCTGGGCGGCCATGCGGCTGTATGCCATGGAAAAGGAAAAAACCGGCAAGGGTGACCAGGAATTTCTCACCAAGTGTTTCATGAAGTTACTGTTGAATTTCGTTTGGTGGGTCAATCGGGTCGACAGCAATGGCTACAATGTCTTTGAGGGCGGATTTTTAGGCCTCGATAATATCACACTTGTCGATCGCTCTAAGGAAATCGAGTCAGGCGTTAGGTTGCGACAGTCCGATGGAACAGGCTGGATGGCGATGTTTTGCTTGAATCTGATGCGCATGGCAATCGAACTCGCCAAAAGTGGTCTAAAAGGCTATGAAGAGCTTGCGACTAAATTCTTTGAACACTTTGTGTACATTGCGCATGCCATGAAAATTCGCGACAATAAGCACTATGAGCTTTGGAGTGAAAAAGATCACTTTTTTTATGACGCCCTCTCTTATCCCGATGGAAGTTTTTCAAAGTTTAAGGTGCGCTCTTTAGTCGGCATCATTCCTCTATATGCTGTCGATATCGTAAGTGAAGAGGAGCTCTCTATGCTGCCAGAATTCAACCGCAGCTTTAGCTGGTTTGCCTTAAACCGCTCTCAACATATTTCAGAATGCGTTTTTCACATTGGCGATAAGTACTTGCTCAGCTTAGTAAATGATGAGCAACTTGCTGCTGTCTTGCAGTATGTGTGGAATCCGGAAGAATTTAATTCCTCTTTCGGGATGAGAAGCTTGTCGAAACATCATGAAAAGCACCCCGTTTACTATAAGCAGTGGAAGGTAGGGTATGAGCCAGGAGTTTCGCTTTCAAAAATCAAGGGAGGCAATTCGAATTGGCGCGGTCCTATCTGGATGCCGACAAATTATTTGTTGATTGAAGCTTTGAAAAAATTTGCCGAGGTCTATGGAGATGCCATTCGCGTGGGCAACCCAGGAGAAGAAAAGATCGATCTATCTACCATGGCAGATAAATTCACCGAAAAGCTCTTAGGGCTTTTTAAGACAAGTGAAACGGGCAAACGTCCTTTTTGGGGCAAAGTTCAACAAGCCCATGACTCCTTCTGGAATGATAATTTGCTTTTTTATGAATATTATCATGCTGAAACGGGGCAGGGTCTTGGTGCCTCTCACCATGCGGGGTGGAACACTCTGGTGGCCAACCTCATCGAGGAGAAGTTTAAATGATCTTAGCCACAAAGTACTCGTCTTCGTAGTTACCATTGATCAACGCGGCCTGACGTCGTTTGCCTTCGATGTGATAGTGATTGCGGATGAAAAGATTCGTGGCACGTTGATTCTTAATGCGCACACGGGCTTCTAAGCGGTTAATGCCGCTTTCTTTTGCTAGGTCTTCCATCACTTTCAAAAGTTTGCTTCCAATTCCCTGTTCCCAATAGCGAGATAAAACCATAAAGCCGAATTCGCCAATGTGTTTGGCCCAGGGGCGATCTGGAAAGGGTCGTCGTAGAGTGAGATAAGCGATCAATTGATCATTTTCAAAGACGCCAAGGAAGAGATGGACAAGCTCCCAGCGTTTCTTTAGCTCATCGATCAAAAAAGCGGCGTCAGCCTCTTGCGTGTGCGTAATTTCCTCTGCAAATTGGGATACTGATTTTGCGATTTTCTCCAGCTGGGAAGCATCCAGCGCTCTTATGCTGACTTTGCTGCCATTATGTAGCGTAAATTCCTCTGGTCCATAGGTAGACATAGCAAACTCCCCCCGCTTTAAACCGCATTCTGCTCATTCGCTGGATAAATGTTAAGATTTTTTTGCAAACCGTTCTCTAACAATTTGGGCAATTGCTCCATTGTAGAGCGATAGCCAATTTCAATGATCGCTTTTCGGTGGCGGTAGTGCAACAGATTAAATTGGCTTGTGTCGAACTGCAGCAAATAGTCCGCTTGCTTTTGGACGAATTTTTCATGGTCGATGGAGGCGATATTTAAGGATTCCATGATGACCTTATAGATAGGATCATATTCAATCGCACTTTTAGCAAAGGGATTTAAGTGTTGCAAAAGCAGTTTCCAACCGGAAAACCAGGTCTGTTCGATTTTTTTCTTTTGCAACGGCTTAAAATAAGAACAGCATTTAATGGCTAGGATCTGGCCTTGAAACATTTTTTTGCGCAGGATGTCTATCGGCATATTATTCATCATGCCCCCGTCGACCAGCATATTGCCCTCTTCGTCATAGACTGGGGGGAAAATCCCAGGGATGGAAAGGCTGGCTCTTACTGCAAACCAGAGCGGCCCTTGATCATGGAGACAAATTTTGCCATCTGCTACATTCGATGAGACGCAGAAATAACGCATCCAGAGATCCTCGATGTTAATATCCCCAGCGAGAGCGTGACAGAGTTCCGAAACCCGTTTACCTGTCATAATGGAAGCTAAAGGGAGTGTGAACTGGTTGCGAAAGGCATATTTTTCCAAATACTCCTCTCGTTCTGCTGGCGAAAGCCCTAAGGCCCATCCTGCAGCTATTAAAGATCCCATGCTCGACCCCATGATATAATCGATGGGAATGTTGCATTCTTCTAAAGCATTCAAGGCTCCTACGTGGGCCATCCCCCGAGCTCCACCCCCGTTGAGAACAATGCCAAGGGATCTTCCTGTAACGTGACGCACTAACTTATCTATATCTTTCTGAGAGTGCATGCGCAGATGTTGGTACTCTGCGACGGGCCGACTTTTAAGCCATTCTGCCGTGCCTGAAATTTTATCTTGTTCATGAAGAAAGATGAGATCGATCGAGGGCAGTTGCGTGATATTCTTGGCAAATAGGTAGGATTCAATCGAATTGAGGGATCTATCCGCCTTTTCTGACGCAACCAGTAGGATCCGATCGACTTGGCGTAAACAGCGCATCGTCCAAGAAGTCAGCTGCTGCTCGGTTTCATAAATGACAAAGTCGATTTCGCTCTCCATCGACTGCATCCACGCGAGAATTTTCGAGTTGTCCGAAGACTCTAGGCTACTTTCGGCAATTTCGCGTCTGAAGTCGAAATTTAAATTTTGTTTATCAACGACAATGGTGGGTTTGACGCGGCTAAGCGCTTTTTGCAATAAGCGCACGAAGCCGCGATGATCCGTATCTCCGGCAGGTGCCACCGCAATAACTTGCAAACCCTTTTTCACTTTCATGTTGGAGCTGCCTATTAGGCGGCGAATGGCCAGTTTAGCTATTTGAAGCGCTTGAGCAGGATAACTCATTTCGATCCGCTGAAAAAGCTCCTCATTCAACTTGAGCATGATAGAATCGCGGCTCGCAATGACAGTTGCCGTTCGTGGTTGATTTGTTAAAAGAGCCATCTCTCCAATGACCTCTCCAGAAGATATTTCCGCATTGGCGATATCTAAAGAAGAAAGGAATACCCGCAGCCTGCCTTGACAAACGATATAGAGCGTTTTGTCGATCTCACCGCGCTTAATCAGGGTTTCACCCCCTTCTAAAAGCACTAAGGTCATGGATTGGGCAAGATCAGCCAAAAAAGGCCTATCGAAATTTTTGAAGAGATCGGATGTGGTTAGAAAAGTAGTGATGGAATCGATTTCACTTTTCGTTATTGCGCGTTCGATCATACTTCTATGCCGCCTTCCCCATTTCGTCTTGAAGTGATTGAAGATAGCGATTGGTCAACAAATGAAGATGATGCACGATCATTTCACGCCAATTATCTACGGTGATGATTTCATCAATCGAACCCACCTTTTTAGCTCTTTGAACATTGTGAATCTCATCAAACGCTTTGCCCTCTTTATCTTCCAGTTCGGCGATGATTTCCCGTCGCAAGGCTGAGAGCGCGGTTTCTTTTTCCGCCCGCTTTTGCGCGTCTGAAATCTTCTCCAAAGCTTGCTTCATCTTGAGAACGCGAGGATCCTCTTCGGCTTGGCTTAAGATGCGCGTGTGGAAGACTACTTTAGCGGCAGACTTGCCTCCAATCACCTGTACGCGCGATCCCTCGAGGGCCAAGATATTTAGAAAAGGGTGCAATTGTTTGCTAAAGACGACAAATGTCCCGCCCACAAGGTTGCCCATATTGACGATCAGGATCGGTCCCTCATGGTCGACGATCGCCTTTGCGATAGAAGCACCTGCAAGGAGCTGTCGGTTTTCCATGGAAAGAGGGTCACAAGAAAATCCCGTCAAGCTGCCAATCAACAAGACAGGCACGCGTTCGTCGGCTTTGCTAATCGCTCTGGAGATAATGTCAGCATCGGTAGGGGTGAGAGGGCCGATGGGCGTAAAGATCACCATCGTGGGGAGTCCTCCAATCAGCATTTCTTGGACTAGTGTGGAGGGTTCTTGAGGAAAATCCCCTTTGCGAAATGTTTGCCAGCGAATCCCTTGAGCATCCTTCCATAACTTCAAGGCTGCCGGCGAGTGATCATCCCGCAAAGCCTCTGAAATTAGCTCTCGATTGGGTTTATAGCCTTGTCCAAACTTGCGAATTTCTTTAGTCACTTCCTCTGCAACTTTCTTATTAACTCCTTCATTCCGCTTTGTCGCAAGGGCCTGATGAAAGGTTTTATAAGTATAGAAATGGTGCCTGATCAGAAACTCGCACGCTTCTTGCAGATCTTTTGCGTGCATTAGAGCATCGGTATTAGGTCCATGGACCAATTCATACCCAGAAAGGGATTGTAGGCCCTTTGGAAATAGCTCCTTGGCTAATTGCGGAACATCTAAACTATGGGCCGTGCTATGCATAGCACAAGCGAGTGCATTGGGACCTGTGAGCGCCATGGACCCTCTTGGCGTCATGATGAGGAGGCCTGTTGTTTGGTGCATGATTCCCGCCAGGGCATCCCAGTAGGATTGGGCCCCAATGTTGGTATCATCGATAATCAAGTTAATTTGAAGACCATGGTGATGACAATGCAAGATGATTTCGCGGGTGGTGGAGGAGCTAGCGTCGAGGCTTTCAACGCCTTTATCGCTTTTGATCTCCACGCCATACGATGCTGAAAACCAATCGATGGGGATCCTTTCGCGTGAGGCTAAGCGAATAGCGGCGTTTATACGGGCACATTCTTCAGCTGTAATCGCACCGCGATTGAGATGGGTAATGTCGCCTAAAATGATTAAGCGCTTAACAGGGAACCCAAGACCAAGATCGTTGGAAAGAATGCCCATGATGACGCCAGCTTGATTTTCGCCTAGCGGACGCATCACTGGAATCAACGTACCCCGATTGTAATCCAGAGTATTTGTTTTCGGGTCTATGACAATGGATGAAGGGTCCAAATCCAATTCGACAAAGGGTTCTTGCTGTTTGACTTTGGAAAACTTTTCTGCAGCTGAAGAAAGGATTCCAGGAATGCGATACGCCCAAGTGCCCCCTTTAGAGCGCATCTGCTGTTCACGCAACTCTGTTGAGGATGCAGGTGAGATAAAATCATGCCGAATCTCTTCGTCAATTTTTTTTAATTTGAGCTTATAGTGTATTCCTAGAAGTTCTGACGCTTCGATGAAGACGATGTCGAAACCAACAGGAGATTTGCTGTTTTTGAGTTTAAATTTGAAAACGATTTTTTCAAGATTCAAGCGCTGTTCAATTGAACTTCCAGCCACCAGCTTTGCGATATAGCCATAAGCTTCTTCTTCACTTGCATCCACCACAGGCATCACCTGGAAATTCATGCGATTCCAAGCAGGGCGTTGTTCGGGTTTACAGTTCTGCAAAGAGGCTCTCATACTGTTAATTAAGCTATCAAAGGCTTCATTGAGTTCGAGATCTGCTAAACTGCAATTGAGTGAAAATTCGCGCGCAAAAATGAGGGCTATTCCAACTAAGCGTTGATCACGCGCTTTTTCAGATTGCGCGTACAAAAGGTAGGCATAGGGAGGCGAATTGTCCCAGTCGCGTTTGAGATTAAATTTTTGGAATCTTTCGAGTTCTAAATGTTTTGTAAAGACAGGGTGAAAATTGCGTTGGTAGGTAATCTCTTTAAAAGAGGGATCGAAGGTATAAAATTCCAGTTGACCCTCTTGATTGAGCATGCTGAAGTAAATCCGATGCACGGCGGGATTTTTTTCCTTCAACAATTTTTCAGGCGAAGTCATATAGGGGGAAAGAAATTCCACATCGAAGCGTATTTTAGGATCATTTTTAGAATGCTCCTGGACAGTTTTAAAAGCCGACTCAATCGCCTTTTTCTCATTCTTTTTAGAATCGATGAATTTAATTAGGCTGTAATTTGTCTTATCTTGCTGCAGAAGAAGTGTCGATTCATCCTCAGAGATCACCTTTTGCTCAAACCCACTCAAAATTTGTTCTAGAAAAGCTGTAAAGGCATTTTTTTTTCCAAAATGGGACATGCGATAGTAAAGCAGTGCGTTCAAGGCGACGGGATCATATCCTAGTGTTTTTATCGTCAGATAGCGCTGTTGATTGGATTTAAGCAAAACAGCCAGTAGCTGCTCTGTTTCAAGTTCGATTCTTTCCTGAAGAAACGTCGGGCAAGTTGGTGATACAAGGAGTTCAAGATAGGCTCTAAGACGCGCTATGGGTTCAATTAGGCCTTCTGCTGTAGTACAAGCGAAAAAGGGTTGATGATGATTGTCTAGGCAAACATAGATTGTTTGGGAATAGAGAGGATAGAGTGTGAAAGAAAATTCTAGGGCTCCTCCCTCCATCGAGGAATACTGCACTTGTGAGGATTCATTGACCTTAAGGTGCATCTTAGAAATATCGATGAGGCGCAAAGTCTCCTTTTCTGTGCGGTAAATCTTGACTTGTGGGGGGATTTCAAAATTATCAAAAAAACTGATTTCATAAAGCACAGGAACTTGTGCGACATCATGAAAAGAAAGGCGCGTGTAATGGATAAGAACTAATTTAGAGATTTTTTGATGATTAATCAGAGCCAAGCCTTGAGCAGAGCGAAGTGTGTGCTTGGATTCTTGGAAGGATTTTGCCAATTCGGAATCCGATTCGAAAAGATCGGCGATTAACGGGTGCAACTCATTTATTTCCAATTCTTTTACATTTTTCATATTATTATTATAATACAATTTCGAATTTTTTATATTAGAACTGGAAAACTTGGCCTTTTTTGACAAATCCTTGGAAACCATCATTTACGGCATCGGGGAGAGGGCCAGGATTATAATGATAAAGCCAAATTTTCTTCTTTAGGGAGGGGTCCAAAGAAATTAATTCTTCGTAATGTGCATGGACCCTACTTTTAAACTTTGTCGTTTCACAATCGTGAAAAATGATATCTGCCATCGCATAGAAATCGAGCAGCTGATGGGGGGCAAATTGCGTATCCGTAGTGATAAAAATCGATTTGTCGTTAACAGTAAATAATAGTCCAAAGCACGGTACAATGGTAAAACCAGAGACGACGTGCATGGTTTGAACAATCTTAAATTCAACGCCTGACCAAGTAAAATAGGAGTTCTCAGGAATTGTTTTGACGTGAAAATAAGTGGATAAGTCTGAAATTTTTCCTTCGACAGAACTAAGGCCGCCTGCTAGGACCTTATTCCATAATGTATGTGCTTGATTTTCAGATATATACAACGTTGGTTTGGTACACGTTTTGTCAAAGTAGCGCGTGAAAGCAAGCCACTCTAATCCCCCCGTATGATCGGCGTGCAAATGGCTAATATAAACAGCATCGATATCCTTGTAACTCAAACCCACAGCGTGCAATGACCAGCGGACATCAGACCCACAATCAATTAACAGGCGTTTTCCTTGATCGTTTTCTAAAACCATGTTGGACTGAAAATTGTCGGCGCCAACAGTAAAGGCGGAGCCTGTCCCTAAAAAGGTCAGCTTCATGTCTCCTCAAAACACAGTATGTAAATTGTATTTTAACACATTTTTGATTTTTAAAAATATTTTTGATAAAATTCGTATTATGGATCATTCAGACGAAATTTCAGTCAAAGGTATAACACGCAAATACCGCATCCATATTCCTGATAGTGAAGATGTTACGACAAAATTACCCGTTGTCGTTTTCTTCCATGGTATGGGAGGAACAGCAGACCATGCTTCAAAAAAATATGGCTGGGTGGAAAAAGCCGATCAGGAGAAATTTATCGTGGTTTTTCCAGAAGCTAGCCAACTGAACCCTTTAAAACCCATGAATTTCGTTTCTAATCCCACTTCTTGGGACTATCATCCTAGTTCCCGCATAGATGATATTGGCTTTATTCGCGAATTGCTAGTGGATTTGGAGAAGTGCTATCCGATCGATATTAAAAGAATTTTTTTCACTGGTTTTTCGAGTGGCGCTTCTATGGCTTTTCATGCGACTGTGCTTTTTTCTTCACAGATCGCCGCACTTGCAGTGATTTCTGGACATCTGACGCTCTTTGAAAAGCCGGAATTTCCTCCTTCTCTTATGCTGATTTTAGGAACGAAAGATAAAGTAAATCCTCTGATGGGCGGGGCTGGACACGAAAGCCCTTGGTCTTCTAAGCCCGTACCTAAAGCTCCCATGCAAGAGACAATTGATACATGGGTCAGCTGGATTGGAGCTCAAAAAAAACCCACGCATAGCGAAGAAAAGGGCGATGTTAAAATCTTCACCTATGGTCCTAGCCCCTCGGGAAAGAAGGTCGTCTACATCCTCATCGAAAAGCATGGACATGAATGGCCTGGGACCCCACGCGTCCTTCCAGAAGAGTTGACAGGTCCCACAACGGAATCTTTTAACGCAACGGATGCCATCTGGGAATTTTTTAAAAATGTCTAAAAACACAAACCAGGGTATAGGCTTTACGGTTTTTGCTGCAATGCTTGGGCATGCCTTTGAGTCCTACGATTTTTATGTGTATGCCTTTCTCACCACGGTGATTGCAGAGTTATTTTTCCCAAGCACACATCCCTACCTGTCCTTGATCTCCGCTATGGGCGTTTTCGCTGCTGGGTATTTGATCAGGCCGCTCGGCGGGGTTTTCTTTGGCTACTTGGCAGACAAGCATGGACGCCAAAAAGTTTTCGTCGCAACGATGCTATTACTCGTTGTCGTCACTGTGGTGATGGGTTTGTTGCCCGTGTATGCCCAGATAGGATGGTGGGCGGCAGTTTTTATGAGCACTTTGCGTTTGCTGCAAGGCTTTGCTTTTGGGGGCGAATTTACGAGTGCGCTCGTCTATGTCAATGAGTTTGCCCCAGACGGGAAGGAGAGCACCTATGGAAGCTGGTTTATGGTAGCCATGGCTCTTGGCTATTTGTCAGCGAGCTTTGTGACAGCAATGACAGCCTATTTATGCTCTGAAGAGGTATTTAAACAATGGGGTTGGCGCATTCCCTTTTTGATAGGAGGGTTTACCGGTTTTATCGCCTTGTGTTGCCGGATTTACTTGACGGAGACTGCCGATTTTGAGGCTTTACGACAGAGCGGAAAAGTGGCTGAGAATCCTCTCAAAGAGACGTTAACTACAGCTAAGAAGCAGATGGCTTATTTCATGGGGTTGAGCGTTTTGGGGACGATGGATCGCGTCATCTTTTTTGCTTATATTCCCATCTTCTTGAACACAGTGGGAGGGCTTCCGTTGTCAAAGGCGACTTTTATCAGCGTCATCTCTATCCTTGTGTTCATTCCCTTTTCGATCTTGTGGGGGAAGCTCGCCGATCACTATGGGAAAAGATTTTTTTTGATTTTGGGTTCTCTTTGCGTTGTGATCTCAGCGCCTCTTTTGTTCTACTTAGCCGCTCAGCAGAATGTGTGGCTCAGTCTTACGGCAACTTCCGTGTATGCGATTTTGTTGAGCATGTATACAGCTCCCTCGATTTTGATTGTGCGCGATTTATTTCCTAGCCATATCCGCTCCACTTCGCAATCCTTGGGGTGGAATATCGTCAATTCGGTCTTAGGGGGAACTTCCCTGATCGTTGCAACACTGCTCATTGAGCTGACGGGCTCTTCAGCGGCCCCAGGCTTTTACGTCGCTGCCGGAGCCCTCGTCAGCTTCATCGCCGCTCTAGCCTATAAGGAATATGCTTAATTCGTTTTAGGCTCAATGGTGGTGAATAGACCGCTGATGAAATATCCCAATTCAACTCCCAAGGTCCCAGCATATCGTTCCGCATCTTCGAGTGTGATGTCTTTGCGGCGCTGATTCAGCGGGGATTTGTAGACTAATTTTTGGGGATGACGGCACCTTTGTTCCAGTCGGTTGACAGTTGGCTGACTCATCGGATAGTCCTCGTAAAGTTCTTTGAATTTATCAGCGAATTGTTGTTGCGTCCATCCGTTTAAACCCTTGCGAAAATTTTTAAACAAACAGGAACGGTAAAGCAAATCTTTACGCGTAAGTTCCCGAACATCGTCGCGGATATCTCGCATAAGTTTGTTAATGACTTTGGTGTGTTGAACTTTAAACGCACGTGCTTTTGCTTGGAAATTTTCAATATCCGTTTCAAGTTTTGTAATGACTTGCTCCTCTTCTTCCGTGGGTTCCCCCTCCTCCGCTGGAATGTTCTTTGACTTTTTAAGAAATGCCTTTTGGTTTTGGATATATTCCGCTTCTAAAACTGCCATGCTTTTTTTGAACAGTTTTTCTAGCGCAATTCTGAGGTTATCAGAGGCCTTTCGCAAAAGAGCAAATTGAAGAAATAGCTCCTTTTCATTCCCTGAAATACGTTTAAGGACATCTGCTATCCTTTTGTGAATGCGGCTTTCCATTGCTTGACCAGCCGTGATAATCTCAAAACGCCTGCGAAAGACAATTTCCCTAAGCAAACTAGCTTCATGAGACAGGTGACTCACTTTGATGCCCATTAGCTTGTCAAATAAACCATCCCCTGTTGCGATTTCAGCTCTAACTTGTTTAATTCTCACGAGGTGTTTTTTTAAAACGAAACCGCGGGCTTCTTCCGAGTAATCTTTAAGCAGAGATTCCACTCTTTCCTGGTATTTCTTGAGGAATTTTTTCGTAAAAAGGACAGGGTCTAAACGCCCTTCAGCCAATTTGTTGATCAACTTAAGCGTCCTGGTGCGCAACTTTCCAGGTTCACCTGCCTTCCCATCAATGAGAGTATCTGTTTGATTGACAAAGATCGGCATGGGGATTGTTGCGTTATCTTCATCATAGCCGCTAGATTTTCGCAAATAGACAAAACGTTTAGGTTTTTTTGCAGGGAGGCCTGCGGCCTTTTTTGCTTGATAATCATCCCAATCTTTCTTAGCGGTGGCTAATAAACAAGGTAGAGTGCAGGGATGAGCTGCTTGATACTTTTGCGTGTATTTCGTTCCATCTTCGCTTTTAATAGTGAGCTCTGGATTTCGCCCAAACTGATCCTTGGCTTCATCGGCATCAAAGTAAAAAGGTTTGTCATGACAAACAATACCTTGCTGAAAAGTAAGAGAAATCCTGCGGTCGATGCTCTGTTCAATCGAATCGGTATAAAATTCGGTGAGTTGTTCAGGATCTTGGAATGCGGCGGCTATTTCATCTTCGACCCATCCCTCGTTTTCCCGAATTTCTCTTCCTTCATGATCATCGATCGCCGAGCAATGGCTGCCCTTTTGTTTCCAAGGTACTTCCTCGCGGTTGCCATAATTTTGGGTTTTGCGCCCTTTCGTCTCAGCAAACTGAAACTTTACCATCTCTGCGCCTAATCTTTGCCCCGAGAGAGCCTCGCAGCCATACCCCATAAACACCTCCGCTTAACTAAAACAATTCTTTTATAACAAGAGAGGGGGTAGCCTGCAATTAAATAAAATATTATAATATTATCTATGAGTAGTTCTGTAAAAGATTATGAAATAGATGCGCTTATTGGCAGAAATGAAGCTAAGCATATTGCGGTCTACCACGCCGTACGCAATTCAGATAAAGAAAATGTTGCGCTCAAGACCCATATTTCGGACTACCCCATTCGTGAAGATCTCGCTAATTTAGACCACGAATATCATATTCTTAAGAAAATCGATAACCCCAATATCGTACATGCCTATGAACTCATCCACGAAAAAAATCGCTCTTATTTAGTATTGGAATTTGTCGATGGCCTGCCTCTAAAAGCTTTCATTCAAGAAAAAAAGAAGATCGATCTTGATTCCTTCTATAAAATTGCCATTCAGATGACGCGCATTTTGGAAAATTTGCATGCACAAAGGATTGTGCATAAAGATTTCAACCCCATGAATATCATCATCAATCCCAAAACATTGGGTATCGTGATTACCGACTTCAGCTTATCTTCTGAGCTGCAAAGCGAGCTGGCCTCCAATGTCTTAGAAGGGACGCTGGCTTATATCTCCCCTGAACAAACCGGTAAAATGAACCGCGCGATCGATTTTCGCAGCGATTTCTATTCCTTGGGCATCTCTTTTTATGAAATGTTGACAGGCGTCCTGCCCTTTTCCAGCTATGACCCTGCAGAGCTAATCTATTGCCACTTGACAAAACCTCCTCCCCCTATTGACAACATCCCTCCCCTTCTGAAGGCCCTTATAAATAAGTTAATGTCCAAAAGTGCTGAAGACCGCTATGTGAGTGCCAAAGGGATCCGCGAAGATTTGATGAGACTGGAAAGAAATGAGCAGGATTTTGAATTGGGTCAAAGTGATGTTAAAAATACTTTGCTTATTTCACAAAAGCTTTATGGAAGAGAAGCCCTCATCCAACAATTTCTTCTGCACTTTGAGACCTTCTTAAATGAAGAGGAAAGCGAGCTTCTATTAGTTAAGGGGCCCTCTGGTATTGGCAAATCCGTTTTGATTCAGGAAATCCAGAAACCGTTAGCGAGCACCAAAGGCATTTTCCTTAAAGGAAAGTACGATATCCTCCAAAAAGATGTCCCTTTTTTTGGGTTTGTTCAAGTCATCAAAGAGTTGATCCAATATTTGTTAACCCAAAAAAAATCTCAATCAAATCAAAGAGGATTTGCAAAAAAATATTGGCTCCACGGCAGGAGCTATCGCAAACTTTGTTCCTGAAATGAAGGTGTTAATGGACCCTTTGATGCCTCTAGAACCCTTGCCAGCAAAAGAATCGCAAAATCGCCTCTTTTTTACGTTTGAAAAGTTTTTTTCGTTGATTGCCACGAAAGAACAACCTTTAGTCATGGCTTTGGATGATTTGCAAGGCGTTGACCAGCCTTCTTTAGATTTAATGCAGCATCTTATTAGAACTGTGCCTCACCTATTTTTTATAGGTTCCTACAGGGATAATGAAGTTTCCAGCACGCATCCCCTAATTCTTGCCCTAAATAATATTCGCAAACACACCACTTTAACCGTGGCGCCTCTCGATCAAAAAAACATAGAGAATCTGCTTCAGGATACATTGGGAAGGCAAAATGTGTCCGATCTAGCTAAACAGATTTTTCTCAAAACCAATGGCAACCCCTTCTTCGTACTGGAACTGCTCAAAACCCTGTATCAAAAGGGATACATCTCTTTTCAGGCGACCGGATGGGAATTCGACCTCATCGGCATTGAACAAACCGCCATCAGCGATAATGTGATCGATCTGCTCAAAAGCAAGATTCAAAAATTGTCACCAGCTTGTCAAGAGTACCTATCGCTTGCAGCCTGTATACGCGGCAATTTTGAAATTAAGACCCTTTCCATAGTGACGGAAGAAAGAATCGAAGAGCTCGCCACTGTTCTTTGGGAAGCTGTGGAAGAAAATCTGATTACGACCAAAGGAACAGCCTACAAACAGGCTAAGCTGGGAGAAAATATCTCCTACCAATTTGTGCACGATAAAATTCAGGAAGCGGCTTACCAATTAGTACCGGACAAAAAGCCAATTCACCTAAAAATTGCGCGCCATCTTTTAGAGCAAAAACAGCCTCTCTTTGATATCCTGGATCAGTATAACCGCTGCTTAGAGCTCATAGAGGATAGAGATGAAAAAAAGGAGATCGCCGCACTCAATTTTCAAGCCGCTAAAAGAGCAAAAGCCTCTAACGCCTATTCAGCCGCACTCGCATTTTTAGATCACGCCCGGCAGCTTAACGGATTAGAAGATTTTGATAGCGAAGTGGAATATGCGGAAAACCAAATGTTGCTAGGTCAGTTTACTCAAGCTGAAAAGCGTCTTCAACTACTCATTCCTAAAGCGCATAATAAGAAAGAACTTCTCCGTATTTATACTCTTTTAGCCGATCAATATTGTAATTCAGGAAAGAACAAGGAAGCGATTGACTATGGAATCAAGGGATTGCGCTTAATCGGGATTAAACTCTCGCCAAATTCCTCGTTTATTCGTTTTCTAATGATTTATTTTACATTTAAACTGCGTTTATTGTTTATCAATAAAGAGCGCTTGAAAGATCTTCCGCTATTTGTAGAAACACAGGACAAACCCGTCCCACACCCCCTCGTGGGAATCATTTATATAGCCAGTACGAATATCGATGATGTCTATCTGAGATTATCTCTCACACTTAAGGCCATGCTTTTTGGTTTTAAATATGGAGTAACTCCACCGAGTTCAGGTAGCTATTTAGTTTATAGTTTATTCCTCTTTACTTTGAACAAATTCAAAGACGCAGTATTTTGGCAAAATTTAGCTTATCAAGACGCTCTTAAAATAAATCAAAAAAAATTCATGGGTCGCGTTCATTTTGGGAGAGGTCTTTTAAATCCCTTTTGTGGATCAAGCGAAGAAAGCCTGGTCGAGTTCAATAAAGCTATCTCAAATTTGATGGAGTCTGGTGACTTCAGCTTTTTGAACGTGAGCTTTTTTGCATCTGTTCTGCAGAGCTACGTGATAGGGAAATCCCTTCAAGCCACTGAGAAGGCCTTTGCAGATACGTTGCAGGTACTTAAGCGCAGTCATGATGCTTATTACGAAATTTCAAGCCTTTGTTACAAGCTTGTGCAGTCGCTGCGGATTGACATCAATGGTGATATTTCTGAAGAGATTAAGTCTGCAATGGTATCAGTCAAAAACGCTGCAACTGTCGACATTTTAATTCTTTTTTATAATTCAGTTTTATTTATCTATAATGACTATCAGACTGCCTATAGAGAAATCCATGAGAAACGGCCTTCGGCTTCTTGGTTTTTAATTTCAAATGTGTATCGCTTTTACTTCTCCGCCCTCACAATATTTGCTGTGTATCCTTCTATCACTAAAGAAGATAGGAAGTTTTTAAAGGATGCTCATAAACAGATGAAAATATGGGCGTATCAAGCCCCCAATAACTTTACACACCTCTATTTGCATCTTTCCGCTGAACTCGCTGTCATAGATAATGAAGTGGACAAAGCTTTGACTCTTTATGATCAAGCCCTTGAGAAGGCCGAAGAAAATGGTTTTAGTCTGTATGCGGCGATCATCAGTGAATGCGCGGCCCGCTTTTTTGCAACAATCAAACATGTTCGACTTTCCAAACTCTATTTGCAAGTAGCTCACTACCATTATTCAAGCTGGGGAGCTTCAAAAAAAGTTAAACAATTGGAAGAGAAATTCCCCGATTTGAAAATCTCAACTCCCTCTAGTCAATCTTTGGATTTTGATTCGATTCTAAAGGCAAGCCAAGCCCTCTCATCGGAAATCTTGATGGAAAGATTAATTCAAAAGCTAATGAGCACCTTAAAAGAAAACGCAGGCGCTCAAAAAGTGCTCCTCATTTTTGAAAAGGATGGCAATCTTTTGATAGAAGGAGAAAGTCTGCCCGATGAACAAGTCAGGGTGAATCAAAACATCCCTTTGCAAGAGGAAAACGCCCCTCTTTCTATAATTAACTATGTTTTTCGCTCTAAACAATCGGTCGTTTTGCACGATGCCTCTAAGCAGATAGGCCAATTTCAACACGATCCCTATCTAGCAAACAATAGAATTAAGTCTGTCTTATGTGCTCCTATTGCATCTCAGGCCAAAATTCTCGGCGTCCTTTACCTCGAAAACAACTTAGTTTCACACGCTTTTACAGAAGAGCGATTGAATATCGTCAACATCATCTCCTCACAAGCGGCAATCTCACTAGAAAATTCGCGCTTTTTTGAGCGTTTGAACAAACTCTATCGATCGACAGAGCGTTTTGTTCCCAAGCCGTTTTTAGAAATCTTACATAAGAAAAGCATTGAGGATGTGGCGCTTGGCGATGGAGTCGAGCAAGAAGTGTCGGTCCTATTTACCGATCTGCGCAATTTTACGACGATTAGCCAAAACAAAACTCCGACTGAGGCCTTTACCATTGTCAATCGCTACTTGAAATCAACAGCTCCCATTATTCGCGAGCATCAAGGCTTTATTAATCAATTTTTAGGCGATGGCATTCTTGCCCTTTTCCCTAAGTCCCCAGAAGACTCTGTGCAAGCTGCTAAGACGATTCTGTCGGCTTTAAAGCAGTTTAATCAGGAGCAAAAGGAAGTGGGTCAGCTCCAACTGGAGATGGGCATTGGAATCAATACAGGTATGGCCATGATGGGGATTCTTGGCGAGGAGGAGCGCATCGACCCGGCGGTGATCAGCGATGTGATCAATACGGCGGCGCGCGTGGAGTCTCTAAATAAAACTTATGGGACTTATTTCCTAATCACCGATCATACATTTAAGGCGCTGCTTCCAGAGACACAAGCTCTCTTTCGCTTGATTGACAAGGTGTATTTGAAAGGAAGGGATCTCCCTACCTGCTTGTACGAGTTCATCACTTGGGAAGCGAAATTGCAGATTGCCTTAAAGGATTATCTAGAACGGTTTTCCCGTGCCTTCCTGAATTATGAAAAAGGGGATTTTAGATTAGCCCACGAGCAGTTTGCAGAATGCCAGCATGACTTTCCGGAGGATCCTGTAGTTGCGATTCTCAGCAAGCGCTGCGAGCAATTCACAAGCGTGCCCCCCAAAAACTGGGACGGCATCTTCCATTTAACGCATAAGTAAAGAGACTTTTGCAAAAGGCTCTAAAAGGTGACCTTGCTTTGCAGACCAGCCCAGATGATAGTGGGTAGTTTGTTTGCTTCAGCAGCAGCATCGATCTGCTCTTGCATGCGTTCCAGCGTTTCAATATCAATGGCCAGCCTCAGGTCTCCAGGGTATGAGAAATCCCAACCAGTGTCTTTGCTTTCATCAATCTGGAGATGGCGCACCGTCCCAGCGAAGACGTCGATGAATTTTGCTTGTTCTCTATAAAAAGTGCCTTCTGAAGGTAATCTTAATAGAACTGTTTTCCCTGGGGCATAATTGTGACCCGCAATCACCAATTCACTTTCATCATACGATGAAACTTTAGGACGAATCCCTTCAGAACTCCCTAAAAAACGAACTTTGAACGAATAAGCATAGGCTGATGGCGTTTTGCATTCTTTAAAGACTGGTTGAACTACTGCAGCTGGAGAGGGAATTTTTTTAACACTAAAACTACTTGATTGCATAATACTTCCCTTTTTTATTAAGTAGAATATACAAACGTGGGTTTTAATTCAATCAAGATGATGGATCATAGACACTAATGAATTTGTCTTTCCCATACTCTAAGATTTTCTTATCACAAGTAACTAAGACAGCCTTTTCTTCATGTGCTGTCGCAATTAAAAGTCTGTCTACAGGATCTCCATGCAGAAGTCCTGGCAACCGCGTGCTTTGTATGAGTATTCGCGGGGTTAAAATATGAAGTTGTAAGCCTTCAGTATCAAGTGCTTGATCAACCCAGTCTAACACATCCATGTCAATTTCAATGCGTCCTTTGTCAACAAGCCTTCCTAACTCCCAAATTGACATAGGGCTTAACAACACCCCTTGAGTCTTCAATATTTTTTCGAATTGGAATTGAAATCTTTTATCCAATCTAGGATCAGCCGTCATTGTCCATATCCATACATGAGTGTCGAGAACAACACGATGCTGGCCGATAGTTTTAAGAACAGGCATCCCAGACCTCATCTATTGGCTCAATGATATTGCCTTTGAATTTTACTGTCCCTTTGAGCTTTCCAAAGGCTGTACCCACAGTTTTTTCTTCGATGGGCACGACTTTTACAATGGGAACATTCCTTTTTGTGATGATGATTTTGCGCCTAGTTTTTTTCACCTTTTCCATCACTTTAAGACACTCTGCCTTAAATTTGCCTGCCTTCATTATCTCATCCATATATCCTCTCTTCCTATGGTCATATTACCATGGTCACAAAATAATGTCAAGATCTGACATCCGGGCAGGCGACCGAGAGGGTGTTGCCGAGATGAGGTGGCGAAATAGGGGTGTGGGCAACCCTGAGAGCGGTTTCCTAAAGCGAGGCGGTTAAGAAACCACCATGGCTTTTCAAAACTAACGGTCTTCCATGAGGTTGGGGATAACGGTGCTGTGCATCTTGCCAAAACAAAGAATGGGGATCACATTAACGATATGCGCAGCAATTACCATCCTTTGCATTCTTTCAATATCCAGCTTGTTTAGTTCAATGAGATTGTTCGGATTTTGAGGGATCTCCGTTTCATCCTCCTTAAATTCTTTATCCAGCTGGATTTGAATGACTTGTCGATTGAGCTGATCGAAAAAGATCGCGCGTCCACCTGGCAGCTTTAATTGAAGAGGCGCGCTTTCGTCTGGAAGTGTCAAGAAGAGATGGTATAACCCACGATCCTTTCCAATCGCAAAGACGCATTGTTTGGCTCGCACGCGCGTTCCAACGGAATAAACTCTGGGTTCAAGAGCTTGCCTTTCAAGTGGCATCAAACGAAGATCGGGGAGGATAGTACTTTCTTTACCCGCCCAAAGAATTGTTGGAATAACCTTAGCATTTTTTGCTGCGTGAAGCAAAGTTTGAATCCTGGCCAAAGTTGCCATATTTAACTCTAACTCTTCCTCTTCTTCACAGCGTATGGCGAGAGGAGTGTTCCCACCAATTTTTAACACTTGAACCGTTCTTTTGGTTGCGTTGTAGAATAACGCTTCATGGTCAGGCAAAAATAAACAGAGGGGGGCAATGGCATTTTCTCCAGCTATGACAAGCTGTTCAACCTTGTTCGTCACACGTCGTCCATTGTCGCGAATACAGCGGACATTGAGGGTGTAGAACCTTGCTTCTCCGATAGTTGTAAGAGGGATTATTCCAGTATTTAATGTTGCTTGCATTTTTTTACTCCTTTTTAAAAAATGGCTGTGCCGATGCGCAGCAGCGTGGCTCCTTCCTCAATCGCAATGGGATAGTCATGCGACATGCCCATCGACAGCTCAGTTAAGGCCAGTTCATCGCGAAGGGTGCGGAGGTCTGCAAAACAGCGTCTAATGAGGGCTTCGTCTTCAACGAATGGGGCCATGGTCATCAAACCTTCGATTTTCAGATGACTTAGCTGCTTGAGCTGAGGGAAAAGTGACTTGCAATCAGTTGGGGAAAAGCCGTGCTTTGAAGATTCCCCTGAGACATTGACCTGGAGCAAAATCGGGGTGTTGATCTTTGCGTCAGCACTACTGATAGAGATCTTCTTAGCCAAATCCAAGCTGTCCACCGAATGGATGAGGGCAAACTTGCCTATCGCTTTATGGACTTTGTTTTTCTGCAGGGTTCCGATGAGATGCCACTGAATATCTTGTGGGGCTTGCGGCTGTTTCTCTAAGGCTTCTTGCAGTCGATTTTCACCAAAATTGCGGCACCCATTGGCATAGGCACTTGCGGCTTCTGTCCAGGGATGCTCCTTCGAAACTGTGACGATCGTGATTTCTTGAGGCTTACGCCCACAGGTTTCTGCGATGCGTGCCACATCTGCTTGAATGCTCTGATAGTTCATAACCCTTTGGGCTTATTGAGAATCACTTGCATGACGACTGCATCTTTCAGCGAGTGCTGCCTTTCAATGATGCGTCGGCCGCGTGAAATTGAGTCGCGATGGGTGGCAATCGCATAAGCGTCACGTCGATGAGGTTGAAATTCTTCTATGGGTTTTAGCTGTGTTTTAGGTTGTGGCAGAGGCTTATATGGAGGAGGCTCAGGAGCTTTTTTAGGAATAGGCTTAAAGAGCGGCTCTTCTTCATCACTTAAGTCCACATCCAACGATTTTAAAAATTGTTGGAGCTGCTCCTTCTGCTCCTTTTCCTTCAAAGCATATTGTTCAGGGTATTTTTCGCGCTGGCGGCTTTCCCACAGCCTTTTTAAGACCACGTAAATGACAACACCAGCGCTAATTAAAAAGGTAATAAACTCGCTAAAGTTCATGGCTGCCTGGGCTTCATGTCGCCGCCTTCAGGGCGCGCGATGGAAGAGCGCATATCCGTATCAGCCTGGATATTTTGGATGCGCTGATAGTCCATGATGCCCATATTGCCCTTTTCAAAAGCTGCCGCCATTGATTTAGGCACAAGAGCTTGAGCTTCAATAAGTTTTGCTTCCATATCCTTGACTTTAGCGATATTTTCTTGCTCCATCGCGACAGCCATGGCACGCCGCTTTTCAGCTTCAGCTTGCGCGATGCGCTTGTCTGATTCGGCTTTGTCTGCGCGCAACTTAGCGCCGATGTTTTCTCCCAAATTCATCTCGACGATATCGATAGAGAGGATCAAGAAAGCTGTCGATGAGTCGAGACCCTTTTCTAGAACCAGTTTGGAGATTCTTTGGGGAGCCTCGAGCACTTGAAGATGGGTGTCAGAGCCACCGATGGCGCTCACGATGCCTTCCCCAACCCTTGCGATGATGGTTTCTTCCGTTGCACCGCCGACGAGTTGAGCGATATTGGTGCGCACAGTCACGCGAGCTCTCACGTTGATCTGAATGCCATCCTTGGCAACACCGGTGATATAACCCCCATGACTAGGGCAGTCGATGACTTTGGGATTGACGGATGTAGCGACCGCATCGCGGAGGTCCCGGCCAGCGAGGTCGATCGCCGTTGCGCGCCGCCAGTCGAGGGAAAGATTGGCTTTTTCGGCCGCAATCATGGCTACCGTCACTTCTGGGACGTGGCCCCCAGCAAGATAGTGGGTCTCCAGATCAGAAACCGTGATATCTTTTAAACCTGCTTTATAGAGGTTGATTCTCGCATTGACGATGACGCGTGGAGGGATTTTGCGCAAAGACATCCCGATGATGTTAAAAAGAGGAATCGGAGTGCCAGAGACAAAGGCCTGAAACCATAAGCTAAGAAATTTACCGAGCATGCTCAGCAAAATAATCAAAACCAAGGCGAGCAGGATTAGGACTCCATAGTATTCGATGCTAAAGTCGGCAGCGAGAAGATTGGAGATCATAGGGGTTCACCTTTTTTAATAGATTTGACGATAAGACTTTCTTCTTGTCCTGAAAGGACGATCACTTCTGTCCCTTTGATGATATAGCCACCTTTAGAGAGAGCTTGATGCTGTTTGCCCTCGACGAGGATATAGCCACCTGGTTTAAGGTCGGAGAGGACAACTCCCTTTTTACCTATAGCTGAATGGTCATACTTGGAGGCCGCGTACCCTGTCTGGTGGGCGTTGGAGTAAATGCTGTATTCTGGTTTGGCTGCTCGGATGCGCCAGAGGGCAAATTTGATGATTCCGCCCACCGAGGCCAACACAGCGATGATATATAGGGCTACTGCCCAGGCCGATTCAGCATTTGAGGCAAAGAGGATGAGACTAACAAAAATGAGAATGCCCCCCGCTATCCCCATGACAGCACCAGGAAGGTAGAATTCAATCAAGATTAATAAAAGACCAATGATCCAAAAGATGTAGGGGGCCATTTTATTTCATCTCCAAATTTTTAACGATGATGTCACTGCCCTCAAGGCGATCTACGATGATGGGTGAGCCCTTTTCGATGAAGCCACCCGTGCTGAGTGCGTCGTAGATCTTATCGTGGATGGTCACTTTGCCGGCGGGTCTTAGCGCTGAGAAGGCTTCCCCTATTTCACCAGGCTGTGGAAGTTCTTTTGGATTTTCTCCGGCGATATAACCTTTTTGCTCATTTCCCTGGAGGATGAAGCGCCTAAATCCCGCAAAAGAGGGGGTGAGGTAGCGCGATAGCACCAGGATAATGCCAAAAGCTAATAAAAGCGTGCCGCACAGCCAAGCCAGCCGCTCAAAGAAGACCTGTCCAGCAGCATTGAAAGTTTTGGTATCAAACTCAAAGCCTGCTGAGGATGCCCCTGGGAGCATCATGCCAAAGAGGCCGACGAAAAAGAGCAGAATACCGATAAACCCTAAGAGTCCAAAGGTGGGCAATACAAAAAGTTCCACCAAAATGATAGCCAAGCCCGTAAGCAAGAAAATCAGTTCTAGCCAGCTGGCAATTTCAAGGGCGAAGCTAGAGAGGGTGATCAAAAAGAGGCAAGTGGCTGCAAGAGTAGCTGCAAAGCCGAAGCCTGGGCTGCTGATTTCCATGTAAAGGCCCAGCATCAGGCCAAGAAACAGGGCCGATTGCACAACGGGATTTGCAAGCAGAACGAAAAATTGCGTTTTCCAGTCCATCCCATAGGCGTCGATCGTGGCTTCAGGGATTTTGGCAAAGAAGGGACTCGTGAAGAGCAAAGTTTTGTTTGCAGGCCAGGTGTGAGCCTCTTTTTCTGCAGGTGTGATAGGAGGCAGTTTCTCTGGTGGCAAATAGAGATCTGCAACGCCATATTTCATCAGCTGTTCTGAATTAAGCGTCAGCAGCTTACCCTTGTGAGAAACGATAATGTCGGGGTCTGGTCCCGTTTTGTGGATTTGATCTTCGCTATCCAACTTAATGATGGCACCATGGCGCAGGACGAGGATCGTGTCCTTGTCGACCATCGCTTCTGCGAGGTTTCCGTTGCGCCCAAAGAAAGCGGCGCGGTTGGCAAAGTCGGCGCGCAAGGCCGAGTTGACCTTTTCGGAGGCCACCTCCACTTTCTCTCCCGACACGGTGAGGGGTTCTGCGGCCCCCATCGCAGAGTCCTTGACGACAGCAATGAAGCGACAAGAATAGGCGATCAAAGCCCCTGCCGACATCGCCCAGTTATCGATGAAGCAGATGACGGGGATGTTGTACTGTGTATCGATCTCTTTGAGTCCATCGGAAATTTTTTCCGCCGAGAAGACTTCACCGCCTGGAGAATTGAGTTCTAGTACGATGAAGATCGGCTTATGCTCTTTATAGTAGTCTAAGGCCTTTTTGACGTAGAGCCAGGTGCCTTGGCTAATTTCTGCATTGCGGTCGGCAAGGGAGATCCAGCCGATACTGTTTTTCCCTTGTGGATTGTATTTGATGTACTGTTCAAATTGAGGAGAGCGCACTAAGGAGGCAATGGGAGCAGTTTCAGCGGCCTGCTTGAATGCAAAGAGGGTCCTAAAGTTGTCTGGAGAGAGCTCTTTAGCGGCGATGCCAAGCTCTTTGAGTTGATTTTGGTTGATGACAAGTGTCTCTCCGCTATTTTTATCCTTGTCAGCCATCTTTTCGGCCAGTTCACGAAGCTTTTGAGCATGCGGGGAGTTAAGCGAAATGAGACTGACGACCTGACTGCGCAAGAGATTGCTAGACAGCACATTTTCTGAGCCTAAGGGGATATCCCCCCAGGAAACGAAAAGTGAAGAGTAGAGTTCGTCCGCGAGGAAAGGAAAGATCGCTGCAGGGCCCAAAGCATTGTCTTCGATGTAGACGATCACTTTGATATTTTTCTCTATCTTCATCTCGTAGATTTTCTTGGCAAGCTCAAGGGTGCGCTGTAAGTCGCCCGAGTTAGAATTGACTTCGAGGATGAGCGTGTTGCCCTGGAAGGAAGCAAGTTGAGATTGCGCCTTTTCGATTTGTTCTTTGCCTAAGTAGCCTTTTAAGTTGAGAAGCGGCAATTCCGCACCGGAGAGAGAGGTAAATAGAAGTAAAATAGCAATAAAAGCAATACGCATGGAAGGCATTTTACCAATCTAAACGAGTATTTGCAAGATTCTTGACAGAAAAATCCTTTTGCAAGATGAGGAGGGTATGAAGACGATCTTGATTACAGGGTGTTCCTCGGGAATTGGGCTGGCCACGGTGAAGTACTTTGCCGAAAGAGGCTGGAATGTCGCCGCCACGATGCGCTCCCCCGAGAAAGATACGCAACTGCGCAATATCCCCCATGTGAAACTCTATCGCCTAGATGTCACCGATCAAAAAAGCATTCAAGATGCCCTCGAGCAAACGATCAAAGACTTTGGCAGCCTCGATGTGATCGTCAACAATGCCGGCTACGGTGCTGTAGGGCCCTTTGAAGGGGCTTCGCAAGAGCAGATCAAACGCGAATTTGACACTAACCTGTTCGCCGTTATGAACATCACGCGCGCCATCCTCCCCTATTTTCGCAAAAAGCAGAGCGGCACCATCATCAATATTTCCTCAATTGGCGGAAGGATGACGTTTCCCCTTTACAGTCTCTATCATGGCTCTAAGTGGGGTCTGGAAGGCTTTAGTGAAAGCTTGCAATATGAACTGCGCCCCTTCAACATCAAAATCAAACTCGTCGAACCAGGCCCTGTAAAGACCGATTTTTACACCCATTCCATGGATATCTTTAAGAAAGAAGAATATGAGGCTTATGCCGCACCTATCATCGAGCGTTTTAACCAAAGCGGTATAACGACCGCTCCCGAACCAGAATCCGTTGCTAAAACAATTTTCAAGGCAGCTACCGATCCCAGCTTTAAACTGCGCTATATCTCAGGGGGTCAAGCCCATGCGATCCTCTTCCTGCGCTGGCTCTTGCCTTATAGTCTATTTTCTTGGATTTTCAAAAAAGTTATATAAAAGTTTACTTTTCTTTAAGTAAATCTAAAAAACTTTTTGTTGATAAACAACTTGTCTCTGCCTACTTTCATCTCTACTAAAACATCAATATCGCAAAGAATTTTGAGATATTTTGATGCTGTGAATCTGCTTCCTAGGCGCTGTTCAACGATATTGCTAATCCGAACATAAGGTTGAACAAATAGCAATTCTATCAGCTCTTTATTATAAATAGTGGGTACTGTACTTTGGACAAAAAAACAAGTATCTTTGATCAAATTTTGTATCCCTATGATTTTTCTTGTTGTCCATTTTGCCGTTTCACGAACCGCCTCTAAAATGTAAAGTATCCATTCATGCCAAGCTTGATGAGTAGTCACTCGTAAAAGATTTGAGTAATAGTTTGATTTGTGCTGAATAATGTACTTGCTCAAATAAAGTATAGGTGTATCCAACAAACCTTTATCTACAAGGTATAAAAGATTGATGATGCGTCCTGTACGGCCATTACCATCTGTGAATGGGTGAATAGCTTCAAATTGATAATGCTGCACAGCCAATTTGATTAAAGGATCAATATTGTCTTCTTACTGATAAGGATGTGCTATCGGCGTATTTAAAAAGATAATCAGTGGTTGTGACAATATTTTCTATAGCTGAACTTGCTTGTGATTCTAATAGGGGAATACTATTGATTAAAACGGTTTGATTTGGGATGAGTCTCTCAGCCATTTTCAACTTAGCCAATTCTTTATGGGCTTCGATACACGCTTTTAGAATAGTAGGCGTTTCTAAATCATTTTTAGGGGTAGAAGAGGAAGTTCATTAAAGGGGTGATCAGGGTTAAATTTTGTCATATGTTGAAAATCTCGTAAAAATTGAGCACATTTTTGAAATATGTTGATTTGGTCAACATGTTTTCAGAATATGTTGAAAATTTGCAAAAAAGTCAACATATTTCGGTAGGTAGGGTTGATATGGCATCTTGAAGAAAGTAATTTAAAAAGTTAGAAAATAATTTATTAATTTGATAATATCCTTGCTATGTCATTAATTAACATAACTTCAAATGAAAGTGCGCAGAGACCCCGCCCTTACTGTGGTGAAGAAAGGGGTGAGAAGACTCCTGGCGAGGGAAAAGTCAAAGGGAAGGCGCGAAAGGAGTGGATCCCCGGCGAGGCCAACAAAGTTAAGAGAGAGACTCCTGGCGAGGAAAAAGCCAGAAGGTGGGAACAAGCAGGGGTATCGCTTACTTCCTGCTTTGCCGCATTTGGTCTTTCCACCCCCGAAATTCAACTTATCCAAGAAGTTTTGCAGGATCAGCAGGATATCCAGGATAGGGTTAATGACATTTTAGGCGAAAAGGCTCCAGGGACGGCTTGGACGAAGCTCAGGGATGTTTCCTTATACCTTTCCATTGCCGATCGACATGCTAATAGAAAAGAATTTCATGCGTTGGTGCTCAAAATCAATCAAGCAGTCCATGATACGGCACAGCCTGTTTGGCAGGATCTATTGGATGCGATCTCTGTTAAACTAGAGGATAAGGGGCCTGCAGAAGATTATCTGAGTGTTCGCCAGCAGTATAATATTGATGTTAAAAGCTTTGCCCACATTCATGCAGAACCCGCCATCCGTGATACAGGCTTAGAAGGACATAGCCCCTCGGCGATGATCCGAGAAATGATCCACTACTTAGGTTCAAAAGCTCCTGAGTTTAAAGCGATGCTGGAGGAAACCCTGACACTAGACATGGAGGCCGCACACACTCCAGAAAGTCTCCACAAGGTTTTAGGCGCCTATTGCCACACGATGCAGACCAAACTGACACAGCTTAAAATGGGCCAACGACTGCTCATTCCCTGCGGATGGTGTAAAGTCGATAGAGGCCACACCATGTACATGCTGGCGGAAAGAGACTGTGAAAATAAGTTTAAGGTCGTGCTATTCAACAGTGGAGCTGGCCTGGAGTACCATCCAGGTATTATTTTGAATGAAAATCTGTTGAAACAACCCTTTATTGAGATTGAAGGGGTCGAAGAGAGTGCGTTGACAAATCAAACTTTCCTCACAGCGCTGCTAGAACTCCTGACCGTCATGAAAAACGAAGAGGATCGCTCAACAGAGTACTCTCAACGCGATGTCTACTTGGGCTTGATAAAAGCATTGGGAGGCACCGTTGTCAAAGCTTCCGAAAACCAAGAGGATTATAGCCAAACCCCACGCGTAGGGATCTGCACCTGGGGGGCGCTTGTGGCCTCTGCCAAGTACCTCCTTAAAAAAGAGGAGTTCCGCAGAATCCATTATGAGATCCGTCTCAATAGCCTCTGCGACTTCTTCCTGAACAAAAAGGCGCTGTTTGCTAAAGACGAAGAGCTCGCGATGCTAGCCGAAAAAAGCGCTGAGCAGTTTGCCCGCGATGTGCTGATTGACTTTGAGCAGGGCACTATCACGCAGCAAGAGTTGCAAAGGGTTCACACTACTTTGCAGGTCATCTTCACGCACATTCATTTATCCAATCGCCTCCAACAGCAAGAAGCGGGAAAAAGTAGACAGATTGAGCTCGATAAATTACAGGAAATTCCCGTTTTTGAGGGCGCTGACCTTTCTCTTCAAGAGATGAAAAAATTGCCGAGCCAATCGTCTCTCAGCGTGGGGCCACATATACCCCCCTTTGTGGAAAGCCCAGGAACGGTTGTAGAAAATCTCGTGAAATTTCGCACCTGGTGTGAGCAGTTTGATTTGAAAGTAGCGCAGGATGTTCTTAATTACAGCTTGCAAAACTTTTATAGGAATCTTCCTCCTGCCACCTTGCAGAACAATTTTTGGGAAACAATTCCTGAAAATCAAAGGGCTGCTTGTTTGATGGAACTTACTGCGATCGGCGAAATCGCCTTTAAAACCGCTACAATCGATAAGCATGATCATTTTATTTGGATGCAAATGGGCGCTCTCAAAGCTGTTGCAGCCATTTTTTGTTTGAGCAAGACACCCTATCGCCTGCCTTTAGATATTTTAATTGGTTTTTCAGTTGGGGATGCCAACGGAAGACCCCTTCAGGATAAAAATATTTACGACCCGAAAATGCGACAGGACGTATCTGACGTCGTCGCTTATTTGCAAGCCACGCATCAGCCAAAGGCGCTTACCTTTGCCCCATATGAAAGACGGGATTTATCCAGTCTTCTTTCCTATAAATTTGACCTCTTTGGAGGATGTAGAGAAGAAAATTACGACCAGCGCATGATCTTTACGGCTTTCTGCAATCGAGAGATCATGGACAAACTGTTCCACGCTAAGCCTGAACTAAAAGCCGCTTCTCTCGCAAAACAGATGGCCGAACTTATCGCCGACTTTTCAGGCAATTATCTGCCCTTAGAGCACTGTGCGCTACGCAAACAATTGTATTATGCCGCCTCACTGGCAAGTCACAACAATCCCACACCCATAACTCCGACGGATTATGAATTTCTCACGCGACACTTTAACATTAGCTTGGGTGACAAGGATTTGGCTGTTAAACAAAACAATCCCTGTTTTGGTCAGCAGTTTGACCAGTTCTTTGTCCATTTGCTGCATATTGCCAGGACCACTCAAACACAAAGCTACGAGACGTTCTTTGGCTCACACAAATACGACCATTCGGAGTATACCTCTAAAGCACTGGAAACGCGCGACGGCAAATTGGAAGTTTTGCTGAAAAAATCCTCTCACTCAGTTGAAGAGGTCAAAGCGCTATTGTCCTTGATGACCTACGGAGATAAAGATGGTGCAGAGAATCACATGGAGATGCAGCCACTGAAAACCCTCTCCTACTTCACCGAACACCTTTCCCAATTGCAAAACCCCAATTACTTGGAGTTATTCCGCCTGCTCGTCTTTGAAAATAACTACCTAGAAAAACTTTTAATCAAAAATCCCAGCTTTGCAGATAGTCTACGAGCCTTTGTCGAATTGGGATTGGATAAATTTGGCGATAAGGGAGATTATGCGACACAGGTTTTCTTTATCGAGCTTTCAAGAACTTTTGAGACTATCGTACGCTTTACAGTGCCCCATTCTTCGGTTGTGTTTCCAGATCCCTTTCGCTTCTTAAGGCAACTTATCAATCGCAGTGATTTGAGCACCGACTTAAAGGTTTTAGTTAGCCAGCACTTGGCTGCAAGCTACGCCTCACACGGCCCACGTGAACTCACGCTGGAACAGGCGCGGGAACTGCTTGTGGCCATGGGAATGATCCGCCAACATTTTGGCACCCATATGATCGAAGATCAATGGCAGACTTCCCATCTGACACTGGAGTTTAAATCCATTCTCGTGCGCTATAGTGCCGAGATCGAAAAGCTCGTCAAGGGCGCACAAGGAGGTAAGCTGTTAAAATTGACGACTCAGGCTTTGAAAGGCCCTGAAACAACCCCTGAGGATTGGTCTACAGCGCAATACCCCCTGTGTACAACGACGAAAGGTGTCTCGTTTAACGTAAGGGTAGCCAGTCTCTATCGATCAGGACAACAAATCGCCAAAATCCCCTCATTTCTTAGGGATAACCACTTTAACGAAGTATTTGGAGAGGGCGAATTCCTTGCACAACATTCTGATGGACAAGACCACTATGAGTTTGTCGATGAAGAGGGCCGAGGGGCTAAAGTCAGGTCGGAGTTAGACCAATTGCTGATCCAAAGAGAACTGGAACCGAACCGATGGTTTCAAAAGCTCTCTGGAGAAAGCCTGACTAAAATCCACGATATAGTCGGATCTTTTGTTCAATTAGAGCATTTTACAATTTGGCAATCCCTTAGCGATGGCGAACCGACGACACTTTGGATGTACAATAAAGAGCGAAAACCGCTCTACCGCATCTCTCTAAATAGCGAATCCAAAATTGAAAAGGTGGAGAATCTGCGGCCGGATGGAACTATCTGGACCTTGACCGATCCCGATAGTCCCTTAAATCCCTTTAAGCAGTTTTCCGATTTTTCTCAGGCCAAATGGTTGTTATGGAAAAATGCGCAAGGTGTTCCTGTCGCCTTGCAAAGTCCCCTGCAAGATCTAGAGTTCAACCTCTCAAAAACAGCTAGAGGCTGGATCGCTAATTCTAAAGAATATCCAGGCTATTGGATCTCCACCAACCAAAATATCAAAGGACTCCAAGGATTTACTGCAGGGGTCGTTTTGGAAGGTCCCAAAGGGGTGAGAAAGATGCTCATTCCTCGTCTCCCCCTTCAAATCAATGTTGCAGGAGCTTTAAATCGCCAAGTGGGCTTCATAGAAGCTACTGAGCCCCCTCCAATACTCTGCTATGAGATCGATAGAAAACAGGGCGTTAAAACGGCCACTCGCGAAGAAAAGCTGATGCTCGCTTACCTGCACTTTGGCCGCAAGGAATATCGACAAGCACAAGATCTGCTCCGCAAAACGCACTCTCCCGCTATCCCCTACACCGAGGAGGAGCAAAAAATTCTCGATTGGTTCATCGATTTGAAAGAGCGCATGAAAGATGGCGACCCTGCTGCTAGTGCACTGGCATTGACGGCATTTGTTCACAAGTTGCGCGATCATCCAGATAAACTCCCCAAAGATAAACATACCTTACAGATGATCGATCAGTTCATTATGGAATACCTATCGCTTCATCCCATCGCCCATGCCTTAACCGAAGCAGAAGAGTTGACGCTGCTAGTCTATGCTGCGGGGCGAGCAGAAACTTCGATGGTTGCACTTTTAAGGCTAGAAAAGATGAAAAAGGGCTCCTCTCTTCTTGGATCTCTTTCACAACCGGTTAAGGAACCAGAACCCAGCCATTATGACGTAAAATCCGCTTTCGATTCCTTGCGGATGGATTTGCTTGGAGCTAAATCCAGCCCATCTTCGGCCTTCCCTCTTGTGACAAGGCCAGGGAAAAACTTTTTGCGAATGGCCCAAGAGGATCACTTGTATAAACGTCTGCAAGCTCAAGACCCCATTGCAAGGATGCAACTCGATTTTGCTCGCCATGATCCATCCGTTAACCGCCTATTCGTGGATATTCTAGATGCGGTCTCAAAAAACCCCCAACGTTTTCCAGATGAAGCTGTCTTTTACTCTTGTTTAACTGATTTCAAAACATTTGAAAGGCAAATCGATCAGACAGATTTTAAGCCAGATATACCCGTCTTTATCAGAAAGAAGCCGGAAACGCACCGTGTGGCCCCTCCCCTCCTGGCCAAACCTAATGTCCATCCAGCCTCACCCTTGGGGGAATACGCCACTTACTTTAAAGAAGTTCCCTTTGTTGGACTTCAGTTGAAGCAAGAAGAAATTAAAGAACTGCAGCAAGCAGTCGATATCAGCCATAAAAGCCCTTTGGCTGCAGCTAAGAGTGCCGAATTAAAGGAAGATATCGCCACAGCCTGGTCTAATCCTCCCGCCTTCCGTCCTATTTTGCAGCCCCAAAAAGCTGAACCCTTAAAGATTCGCCTGCTGGTGCAAGAAGCGGAAGAAGCCAAGCTACTCGCGCAAGCAACGCTAGAGCTTCTAGCAATAGCCAACACGCCTCCAAAAGAACCGCTGAAAAATACGCTTGCAGGTTTGGAGACGCAAGGGAAGCTATTAACGCCTGTAACCTTCCAAGACCTTTGTTTGATTTTAGCCAAACGCGACGCTAGCATTTTAAGGAAATTGAATCCTGCGCTAGAAGATGCGCAGATTCAGCAGGTGTATGCGGGCACGTTGCAGGTGCTGGAGCAAGCAAAACGCGTACAGCGCATTAAGCGTTCATTAGCCAATCTAGAACAGCTTGTCAAGCTATCACCCACCGAACTAGGGGTTTTGGATCTCTCGCAAAAGCTGTTGCACAACTTGACGCGTCCTTTAGCTTATAACCCCGTAGAACACCCTGAGTACAGCTTATTTGAGTTTTTGGCCGATATTCAGCTTTATGAAGGACAAGTCCACGATCTCACGACATTGATGGCATCAGGTGAAAATGCCAACATCATCCTCCAGAAGATCATGGGGTCGGGTAAATCCAAAGTTTTTCTCCCCTTGCTGGCTTTGAACAAGGCTGACGGCCAATGTCTTACCACCATCGTCGTTCCAGCCTCACAGTTTGACACGACTTTGCGCGATATGGAAGCGGCTTCGGGACAAATTTTTAATCAAACCACCCATACGTTCGCCTTTCATCGCAATAGCGACTGTTCAAGTGAGGCTTTGCGCGATTTGCGCAACCGTTTGCAAGAGATCATCGTCAAAAAGGATTATTTGCTGGTCACCGATACCACGCTGCATTGCTTAATCGATAAAGCCAAAGAGATGATGTTTAACTTTCTAGAATCCCCCCAAGCAGCAGCGCCACCTGAACTTATAGAAATGCGCCTCCTTCTCGCTTTATTCAAGAAGGGCATTTTGGATGAAGCCGACCTTTTGCTAAATGGACGACACGAAGTCAACTTCACCTTGGGTGAACCCGAGGCCATTGTGAAAGAGCATAGCAGTGTCGTGAGAGAGATCTTCGAGTGCCTCTACGGCAGTCCTGAAATTTTATCCACAATCACTCCTAAGGGCGGTGAGGAACCCGCGATCACTCAAGAGCAGTTTATCCAAGAGGTGCGACCTAAGGCAGCAGAAGCCTTTTTGCACTTTGAATCAAAAAGGCTTAACCTTTTGGGTCGCAGTTTGCAAGCCTTGAGTGAAAAAGATAAAGCCCTTGTGCTCGATTACTGGATGAATGGCAGCGCAGGAGACCTCTATGTGGCAAGCCTTAAAGATGAAAAGCTGCAAAATGCGCTGGCGATTGTCAAGGAAGAGCTCAATGAGTTGTTGCCGATCACTTTGAGCAAGACGCTTAACTTCCGCTTTGGTTTGAGCGATGATCCGCAGGAGGTGCTCGCTGTACCCTACATAGGCAACAACAAACCAAGCCCCACCTCTCGCTACGGCAATCCCTATGAGTTGTTGAATTACACCACGCAAATGTATCTTTTGCAGGGTATTCCAGAATCTACTCTACGCGCACTCATCAAACGCTTTCAAGAAGAAGCTTTAAAGGAGTTGGCTATTGACGCCACGCTGACCGTGAAACAGACGGAAGTGCACAAGCAGTTTCTGGCACTTTGTGGAGGCGATGAGGCGATGAACCTCATGCGCATGACCGATCGCGATTTTGCGAAATTGACTCTAAGGTACAAGCAAAATAAGGAAGCGGTCTTCGAATTCTTAGAAAAGTACATTTACCAGCTAGTGACAATTTATCCTGGCAAACTCACGAGTCACCATTTAAACCTAGTGGATCTATTTTCTGAACAGGTCATTGGCTTTACAGGGACACCCTGGAATAAAGACCTTTATCATGGGCGTTTGCGCACCCTCATTGAAGCAGGAACGGATGGCAAGACCCTCGGCATCTTAAAGAAGAACAGCTCCAAGATCCTATCCTTAGAAAGCAACAAGCATGTCGAGATACTCGACGAGTTGTTTAAGGGCATGGAGTCCACTTCTCCTTACCGCACCTTGCAAGATGCTGGCGCTGTTTTCAACGGGATTGACAACCAAACCATCGCTGAAGAAATCTTGAAAAGGGCTCCTGCCTCTATCAAGGGAGTGAAATTTTATTCCGACAAGAATCAAATCGTCATCTTAGAGCGCGGCAAGAAGGTCGCTCTTCCGGTTGCAAAGTCGCGGCTGTCGATGGAGGAGTGTTTTACCTATTACGACCAGTGGCATACGGCCAGCACGGATATTGCGCAAATGTATAATGCTAAAGGTTTTGTAACCATCGGCAAAACGATCAATAGTCGCGATCTTCGCCAAGGGGTATGGCGCTTAAGAGGGCTTGAAACAGGTCAAATCGCCACCCTGATCGTCACCCCGGAAGCTGCCGGGCTAATCCGCAAAGAATTGGGGCTGCCCGTGGATGCAAAATTAGGGCTCGTTGAGGTGATCAAGTTCAATGAGCTCAATCTTTACCGCGAATTAGAGACACAGCTGCCCTCTAATGTGTTCCAACGACTCAGTCATGTCTCTGCGAACGCAGTGTGGCAAATCTTGATGAATCCAGAGACCAATTTGGGGAAGATCGACAGCTGCGCCAAAGAACTGAAAGAGATGCTGCGCTGCAAGCAGGAAGACAAGCCCTATAAAAACTTTGGCCGCAAAGAAGAGAGCGTCGATACGCCTATCTTAATCCAAGAGAAGTGCGAGGCGGACTTGAGCGTGATAGAAAGTTTGCGCTCTAAACATCCTGCCTTTGCCTCGATCGACCTGCAAAAGATGCGTGAGAGCATGCAAAAAGCGGTTCCGGTGGGGTTGTTGCCACCGAAAACGACGCGTCCCATTCGCACTAACCGCGAACTTACGGTCGAGGTAGAACGCAATCTCGCTCGCGAAGAAGAAAAGAATGTGCAGCGCATCAAGGAATTGGAAAATCAGGCCCAGGAGGATCAAACCGCCAAAGGGGAATTTTGGCATTGGAACTGGTGTGAGGCTAAAATTCCGCTGACTTCGCGCGAGTTCTTCACGCTACAGTCGCATCACAAAATCATCGATTTTCCCAAACATTATCAGGGACATCAGCAGCCTTATTATGATGCTAGCAAGCTTAGGACGATGTCTAGAGGGATTCCTCCTGTGGAGACTTTAGCAGAGAGGTTTTTCTACGATGGAATGAATGAATACAAAGAGATCTTTGACTTGGAGAGCTCGGCTAACTTTTTGCCAATCAACCATGAATTAAGAGCCAAGGCTTTCGATAAGCAGCAGCTGGAGGTGAAGCAGTTTTTGATCCTTCACGACAATGCCACAGGGCAAAGACGCCAAATCTTGATCTCTGCAGCCGATACGGGCTTTTTCTACAGCGCGCTCGCCGAAGCGAAGAAAAAACCGAAGGAGCATAAAGAGCTTTCCATTCTCTTGGTCGACCTTCGCTTAGGGGTCGTGCAAAGCGATGATGAGGCGTTGGCCAACCAGATCGCTAGTAGCCCCGAATGGGCCCGCTATATGGCTCAAGCCAAGTTTTACAATGGCGACCTCGTCTACAATCGCCAAGAGCAAGCTTATTTAAAGAAGTGGATTAAAGAAAAAGGGGTTAAAAAGATGGAGGGGCTCTTCTTTCAGCGCATCCTGCGCTACAAGCCCTCCAAGAAGAAGCTCTATAACGCCAGCGTCCTCTGCCGCCTCTTTGCTGAATTGCAGGAAACTTAGTCGAGGATATTTCTTTCACCTGCTTCGATATACCAGCGCTTTGCTTCTGCGCGATTTCCGATTTTAAGATACAGTCCAGCCACCTCACATTTTAACCAATTCACATCATGACTTTCGAGGTAGCGTTCATACCATTTGATTGCCTGAATAAAATCGCACGTCACTCCTACTCCAGTTTGATACAACCCCCCTAAAGCTTTCTGCGCTTCGCTATTTCCTTGGCTTGCAGCGTAAAAGTAATACTGCGCTGCTTCGGCTTGATTCTTCACGGACTTTGCATACTGCAGCTGTGCGAGGGGGTGGTCGTTATCGGCTGCACGTTTTAGCCATAAGGCGGCTTTGGTTTTATCTCCAACAAGCTGCGCTAATTCATATTGCGCAGAAGGATGCCCTTGCTCAGCCGCTTTCAAAAACCATGGCGCGCTCAGTTCTGGAGCTTCCTTGTTCTTTTGCCCAGCTACACCACGGAGATATTGAGCTTCTGCATCGTTATTTCTAGCCGCTTTTTCAAACCAGCGCTGCGCTTTGGCATATTCTTCATTTTCTAGACATAATTTTCCTGCGACAAATTGAGCTTCAAGATTCTCTTCAACTTCGGCTAGATTTTCGACCATGATAATGCCATCGATTACCGCCTGTTCTTCACAAAACACCGCTTGCGCTGTCCCTACATGCAAGGGGTTGGGTGGGGTTTCTTCCGTAAAATTCATTAGGCAAACACTTGGAACGCCAGAGTATAGAAATGGATTTTTCTGATTGAGAGCTTGTCTATATCCTTGTATCTTTAGAAATAAGAGATTAGCCAATTCCACCATTGCCGGCGGATTAGCCAACAGGACCGCTTTTATTGGATTGTCAACGTCTACAATGCTATAATAAATAAATTTATTCCAGAAGGTTAGTAGTTCCTTCAACCCTCTGATTCTAGTCACGAGATCCATGGCTTTATTTCCTTGAGGGATCTCCCAAAATCGGCTTTGGAATTCTGTAACCACAGCCGCTAAAACAATTTTATAAGCTTTCAAGCGAGTGATCTTCTTAAATATATCCAACATCCCCTTTGTGAAAAAAAATTTCCTTAATTCGCACATATCGTCTTTAGTCAAGTTTTGGAAGCGCCGCTCAAGAAAAGCATCATCGACGCACGCTCTAAAAGATTTTGCCGTTCTCATGAAGATGATCGTCATCACAATAGGCAGATTTTCCAAAATGTGCTGCTTTATTTCCCTTGGAAGGAGATCCCAATGGCCTGGGGGACGTGATGTGAGTTGATTAGTTTGCATGTAAAATCCTTATTAAAAATATAATTTTACACCATGAATGTTAAGTTTATATTAATTTGCCTTATAAATCTCATTCATATAAGCTTTAGGACTTAAAAATCATAACCTAAAGGAAAGCTATGTCCCTTACTATACCCGCCCTCCAAGTAGGAATACGCAGAGGGGTTGAGATAAGCGCTCAAGCCCTTGTGTATGAATATAATAATAGAGCCTGGCGACATATTTCTTTGCACGATGTTACAACATGGAATGGAATGGAAGCCTCGATAGGATGCGAGGCATTGAAGATGGATAAGGAAGGGTTTCAATTTGAAGCCTCACATAGTGAAAAAGTCCATGTCCTTGTAGATCACAAATCTGTTGCGATTGCTTCATCTGATAAGCAAAAGTTGATTTATCAAAAAGCGTTGAAGACTTTGGATTTAGATTCTTTAACATTCACAGAAAATGACCAACGTTATGTCATTTCAGGCAAATACCGCGAAAGTCTGCCCCGCCCGAAGCTACACTTTAGAACCATGGAATTAGCAGCCAAGGTTTTTGTCGCAGTGGATCCTAAGGCAAGAGTTTACGATTCTTCAACCAGGAACTGGACTCCGGTGACCGAAAAGGATTGTCAAGAATTGAATGCCATGGAAGCCCCCTGGTATGCAAATGATTGTGGTACCGAACAAAACGTGGCTGACTTTTTTCAAATTGTAGCCCGTTCTAGTGGCAGAATAAAGGTCATTGTAGATAATCAGAATGTATTTATCGGCGTCTTTGCGAAGCAACAAGTCCACTTAAGAAATCCAGGCTTTTGCAAAAAAGATGATACGATTAGTACTGTAAATGTTGTCCATGCTTTTGATTATTACTTGATAGTAGGTAAAATTACTTCTCGCAGTGCGGACAAATAAAACTAAAGCGATTGCGCAGTCCTGTTTTTTTGCGCTGCACTTTGCCCCCACACACTTTGCAAACGCTTTGTCGATAAACCTGATAGTGTTTGCGCAGTTCAAAGTGCTTGCGCCATTCGTAAAACTGAAAAACATAGTGCCGCACTAATTTGATGAGGCTTTTTAACTTGGCATTGGTGAGCTCACTTACCTTTCGCGTGGGCAATATTTTGGCGAGTAAAAGGACCTCATTTTTGATGATATTGCCAACACCTGCAAAGATGGATTGGTCCAATAAAACATCGGCGATCTCGCTTTCGGGTTGTTCTAGCATCTTTTGCAGGCATTCCTTTTCATTCCAGGCTTCAGACATGGTGTCGATAGAAAAATCGCACTGTTCTTTGACATGCGCCTCCTCAAGATAGCGCACGGAACAGCTGTACATTTCGATATGCCCATTTTTGAGCTGCAAAGCCAGCCTGGGGTCTCTTTTTTTGCGCGGATAATCGCCTGTGACTTTCTTTTTATTCACCGTCGCTTCGAAACTGCCGAACAGCATGAAATGAATGCGCAAAGCAAAAGTGTCAAATTGAAAAATCAGCGTTTTACCGAAGGAGAAGATGTCTAAAATCTTTTTATTTAGGAGTCTCTCTTTGCCGACTTTAGTATTGCCGCTGACCTTTTTTATGGTTTGTCCCACGAAAGGGGCCAATTGCTCGGCAGCTAAATAAAGAGAAGGTCCTTCCATATTTCTAGCGGTTAATTTTTCTTAGAAAGATTTTGCGAGCTCGCTCGCTTCCTTCAGACAGGCGCTCTCAATTTCTTTCGCTTTGGCAGGATCGCCAAGTGTTCCATCCACGACAATCTCTCGGATATCCTTAAAGCCAATAAAGCTAAGCCACAACTTCAAGTAGGGTTTTTGAGCGTCGAAGCCTTCCGCCCCAGTACCAGGACGATAGGCCCCCCCGCTAGCATATACGACGACGGCAGGTTTGCCCGTGACAAGTCCGCTGTAATTTCCTTCAGGAGAGACGTTAAAGGCCAGGCCGGGTTGCGTGAGAATATCAATATAGTGTTTCAAACGATAAGGTAGGCCAAAATTCCACATCGGCAAGCTGAAGAGGTATTTATCTGCAGAGGCAAACTGTTGAAACATTGAGGTGACATGACGCCAGGCCTCTTGCTGTCCCTTAGTTTGAGTTTGTTGATGCATGACCGCATATTTAGCGTCGATCGCATCTCCATGAAAGGGGGGTAAGTCCATTTCCCACAAATCCAGCTCCTCAATGCTGTCTTGAAGGTGCGCTTTGCGGTAAGACTCGACGAAATGCTTAGCTACGCGTGAGGAGTGTGAACGCTCTTTCCGCGGCGATGATTTGATGTAGATCAACTTGCTCATATTCCCCTCTCTTACATTTTTTTCCCTGTTTAACACTCTGAAAAATTCGCAGTCAAGACAAAGTTAGTTAACAAAACTATTTCAATTAAATACAAATATATATAAAATAATCGATATGTATATATCAGATGCAACTAATAGCCAAAATCAATATCAAATCGACCATCATCCTGTTATCGCACAGTTTGAAAAGGTGAGCCACCTTTACAAAGATGTGTGGGAACCAAGTCTTCCATCACCTGTGGTTGAAATTGCTCCAGGGCAACTTAGGGTGGCGAGACTTTCCCTAAGAATCATGTACTGGTACCTCTGTAGACATCATTATTTGCTAAAAGAAGAAGATTATAAAGCGCGCTGCCAAAATGCCATTCAACGCATGCTGTCACCGCTTTTCGAATTGGAATCACACCGCTCTTATGAGATCGATAGGCTTAATGAAATTGGGGCGGGAGTGGAGGCGAACAAGCTGATTCACCACCCAGCATTCCATAAACCGGAAGAGATCGCCTTCGAAGAGAGAGCATACGACGACGCCGAAGATGACGAAATTTCCTTTTAACGCTTCGCGCGAGCCGCGTAAGCAAAATAAAGGAAATATCTATTCAAATCTTCGAGAGAAGTGCCGTAAATTCCTTCGCCGTATATCGCATCGCAAAAAAATTCGCGCGCTCGAGTTATCTCTTTAAGCCGTTTTCTCCAACGAGGGTCGCCAATTGTGAGATCAAACAATTCAAGAGCTCTTGTCACAGCGTTGTCAAAGCGTTTTTGATCTCCCCGGGACCGAATTGCGCGATTGACTTCACCCCCGATATTGCCAAGTTGTTCTGCTAAAGAAAGAGTTTGCCATCTCCCCTCAGCCAGGGACTTATGTTGAAATTCGGAAAGTTTCATCCGATTCATTTGCTTCTCAATGAGTTCTAGTGGCATGTATCTACCCTTAATTGAAGTTGTAGCCAGTATTGTCAAATCATCAAAATTAAGCAATTCTAATCATAGACTTTTACGCCGCGTTTGCGCATCTGTTCTAGCAGCTCTTGTGAACCTTCCATAGGATTGTTGCATAAGGCGAGGGTCTGCAATCTAGGTAGATTCATGGCTGCGATCGCTTGAATACCTTCCTGTCCAATTTTGCATTTAATTAAACAAAGTTGGGTCAACCGACTTAGATTCATAGTTGATAAGTATTTTATCCCTAGAGAATGAATTGAATTATAGTCCACATTTAGGTTGCTCAAATTACTAAATATTTTCTGAGAAAATTTTTGTATAGCTTCAATACTGAAGTTATTTTGACCTAAATCTAAGTCTGTCAATTGAGATAAAGGCATCTGCAGAAAAATGTCCATACCAGCATCGCCGAGTTGATTGCTTCCAATCCAAAATGTTCTTAGATTAGAAAGTGTCATTTGCGAAAGAGTGCGCATTCCTTCTACTCCAATTTGGTTACATCCAATTTTAAGTGTAGTTAGCTGAGGTAGATGCATCGCACAAAGAAATTTCGCCCCTTCCACCCCTAACTCATTCGTGGCAAGAATCAATGACCTCAATTGGGATAAATTCATGACTGAAAGATGTCGCATACCCTTCGCTGTGATGGCATTTGATCCAAGCTCCAGTACTTTTAGATTGGATAAGGACTTGAGTGAAAGGGATTTTATTCCTTTTCTACCCAACCTACAATGGTTCAGATAAAGTTCGGTTAAAGATGGGTACACCATTGCTGACATAGATCGTAAATCGATACGATTGTCGTCTAAGTTCAGCTGTTCCAATTGAAGCAATTGAAGCTGGGCAAACTGTAGCAGCGCTTTAGAATCTAAAAGGCAATCTTCTAAATTTATGCTTGTTAAACGCAACAAATCTTGCGTAGAGAGCGTTGTCATGATATTGCGATCCAAAGGAGTGAAAGCAAGAGAAAGCGTTGTCAGTCGCGATAAAGGCAATAAGGTATTAAGCGTTTTTAAATCTGCGTCGGGTAAAGTGCAATTCTCAAGCCGCAATTCACGAACATTTGTACAATGGCGGACATATTCCAAAGGTTTTTCAATGCCTAATAAATGGAGATATCTGAGTCGAGTCCCATGGGCCGCGGCCATAGCGAGCAAATATTTTTCATTTACGTTAGCATCTTCATGAATCTTGAAACTTTGAAGGTGAGTGCGATATGTCTGGCTATAGTTGAAACAGGGGGTTAGTTCGCGCAACCTTTTGCACACAAAATGAAGCTTGGTCACTTCGGCGACATTCGGCAAAAAAGAAAAGATGTAATGCAGGAGATCGCTAGGTAAAGTAAGCAATGTCACTGGCGGTCTTTCTAGATTAGAAAAAAGGGGCGTTCCAAGTGTCTTGCACACATCTAAGCTACAAAAATCATTATGACTATTCATAGACTTTTACACCGCGCTGGCGCATTTGGTCTAGCAGCTCTGATGAACCTTCCATAGGATTGTACGATAAATTAAGGGTCTGCAATCTAGGTAGTTTCATGGCTGCGATCGCTTGAATGCCTTCCTGTCCAATTTCGCAACTATTTAGATAAAGATGGGCCAGCCGTGTAAGGTTCATAGAGGAAAGGTGTTTTATCCCCAGGGAAATAGTATTTGCGCTAAGACTTAAGATTTCCAAACGACTAAATATTTTCTGAGAAAACTTTTGTATGGCCTCAGCACTGAAGTTATTGCCACCTAGATTTAAGTCTGTCAATTGAGATAGAGGCATCTGTAGGAAGATTTCCATGCCAGAATCGCCAAGTTTATTGCCCCCAATCCAAAATGTTCTTAGGTTAGATAGTATTGTCATCTGCGAAAGCGTGCCCATTCCTTCCACTCCAATGTGGTTACCTCCAACCTTAAGAGAAGTTAGCTCGGGGAGGTGCATCGCACTAAGAAATTGCATCCCCCTCGCCGTGATGGCATTTAATTGAAGGTCCAGCACTTTCAAATTGGATAAGGACATGAGTGAAAGGGATTTCATTCCTCCCAGACCCAACTCGCAACTGTTCAGATAAAGTTCGGTTAAAGACGGGTACACCATTGTTAACATTGAGGGTACATAAAGGGGATTGCGGCTAAGGTTCAGCTGTTCCAGTTGAGGCAATTGAAGCCTAGCAAACTGTAGTAGCGCTTTAGAGTCTAAAAGGCAATCTTCTAAATTTATGCTAGCTAAGCGCGACAAATTTTGCGTAGAGAGCGTTGTCATGATGTTGCGATCCAAAGGAGTGAAGCTAAGAGAAAGCGCTGTCAGTTGCGACAATGGCAATAAGGTATTCAGTGTTTTTAGATCGGCGTCGGGCAAAGTGCTATTCTCCAATCGCAATTCAAACACATTTGTGCAATGGCGGACATATTCCAAAGGCTTTTCGATCCCTAATAGATGGAGGTATCTGAGTCGAGTCCCATGAGCTGCGGCCATAGCGAGCAAATATTTTTCATTTACGTTAGCGTCTTTATGAATCTTGAAACTTTGAAGATGAGTCCTATATGTCTGGCTATAGTTGAGACAGGGAGCTAGTTCGCGCAATCTTTTGCACACAAAATGAAGCTTGGTCACTTCGGCGACATTCGGCAAAAAAGACACAATGTAATGCAGCACATCATTAGGTAGGGAGAGCAATGTAAGAGGGGGCGGCGTTCCTGGTACAATAGCGTGCATATTTTTACCTTAGTTCCTTTGCAAGGATTTCAAGTGTCTTGCACACTTCGACAAATAAGCGCTTCGTTGTTGGAGAGAGCTCTTCATCTTTTTTGTTTTGAATTATTTCTATGAGTTTTGCTGAAGGATGCATTTGGATTAACTGGATCAGCTGGATCGCTTCTTCCTTAGCGATTAACTGCACATCATACATCTCCTGACAGTAAGCAAAGAAGCTTTCTTCAGTGAAAGGCAGTTGCTCCTGATGGCGCAGACAGTCAAACAAGGCGCGCCCCACCAACCTACCCGTATTGACAATGCCAATGCGCTCATGAGTCTGATGATAGAGTTCAGAAAAGGAAACGGGTTCTAGGTTAGCTGGGAGGGCAAAAGGTGCACAAGCTCCCCTTTTCTCCTGAATCAACACTTTGAAATCTTCAAACCGGCCCCTCATATCCTTAAAGACAGAAGCGGCTTCTGTTAAATCCTTTTGCACATCTGAAAGGGCTTTTTGCGGGGCATAGGCTAATGTTTCTAAGCCCGCTTGTCGGCCCGCCAAATCAACTAGGCTAGCATTCATGCTGACCGTAAGATCCGCTTTGCCAAACCATTTGAAGAATTCATTGCCTGGATTGCACTCGGCATCGGGGATTTTATCGCGCGCATAGGTTCTGACCTTGCGATCGGGAACATCGGCATGGTGCGAGCCATAGTCCACGGTGATTACAAACCCCTTATCCAGGATTTGCGCCACCCCCTCCATGTAATCCGAAATTGAAGTGTTGATATAAGCCGGGGTCAGGGGCGGAAGATTGGCAAAATAATCTCGGCCGCACTTTTCAGCAAAGCGCATGACGGTGGGAAAAAGCTCCGCTGGTAAATAGGTGCGATGCCATTCAAGCTCGGGAAGCAGCTCCTGAGGGAGTTTCTCTATATCCTTACAGGAGAGGACAATGCGACTTTTAAGAGTCTCCCCATCGAGGAGTGAAGAGAATTGCGCTTTGAGAACGTCGCTTGCATTCGTAAATTGAGGATCTAACTTCTTAGGATCTGTATAGGTGGGGATTAGAGTCGAGACCAAAAGTTGTCCCTTTTCATTTAGCATTACCTCATGCGTAGGAAAGGCATCGATTAATTCGTTGGAAAAGATGACGCCTTTAATCGATCGAGGCTTAAATGTTTTGGCTAAATCACAGGCATTTGCTTCCAAAACTTCCAATTTTTTAAGCTGAATCCACTTTTCATTTTCTTTTGCTTGTATCTTGCGAAGCGAAGGCGAAATTTCCCCCATCTTATAGCGCACGACCTGATTGAATTCGCTCCATTGCGGACTCGTTTGAGCCAGTTTTTCCACTAGTGTCAGCACATTGTTAGCTAGTTGCCCTTTACCTCCGCCAAATTCGCAAATAGTAAAGCGTTCCCCTTTTGCGATGTCGCCCGACTGCCGCATTGCTTTCCACATTTCAAAACTATGGGTGGCGAGTTGAAATGCTAAACAGGGATCGAATGTTGCGGCGGTTGAGAAATCCCCAGTATAGAGGGATACGGTGGGATTTGCGGCTAGGATGGCCAGTTGAATCGCTGAGAATTGCTGGAAGTTGACGGTCCCACTGGAATAATAGCCATGTTTTCCATAAAGGGCCTCTCCCATATATCTCTCGAAGGACCAAGCATGTGACAAAAAGGCCTCCCACTGCTTTTTTTGGTTAGAGTCAAGCAGGTGGGGCTGCATTTGCCAGGGATGGTAAGGGTGCTTTTCAGCGGGTTTCACTTCTGGAAAGGTGTAATTTTGTGGTTGAGAAGCTTTTGCAAGGATTTTTTTTAGGGCGACCTCAGGATGATAGGTTAAGTGACGCCAACCGCTTCCCGCCTCTGTGAGATAGGGATTGATTTCTTTTTTAAACTCCAAACCTCCGCCATTTAACCCTGTTTTACAATGGAGTGTAAGAGCTTGTGGACGTCCCACCAGCCATTCGATTTGAAACAAGGCATGTGGCAAAGCCTGGGCTTTAAAATCTTTTGAAAGCCATCTGAGCTGTTGTGCGGTGTAATTGGATCCAGTCGCCTGCGAAAAAATCTTTTGCGGCAGCAGAATCGCCGGCTTCTCGCCCTTTTGCCAAATCTCTGCGTAAACCTGCCCGGTTATCACATTTTCTCTTAGATAGACTCGAGGAATCTCAAAGGACATCCATCATCTCCAATTCATAAAGCTTGGAGTATACTAAATTTAATACTAAAACGCTATAAAATTATTTACAAACTCACACATCTAATTTATCAATATCCAATTCTATAGTTTCTGGATCTATGTTTGAGACAATCTTTCTTTCTAATTCCGTGTATAGTTCGGCAATTTTGGCGGGACCGAACAATTGCTTAATGACAAATAGGCGGATATCTTTTTCTGTGCCTAAAGTCATGTTGGTAGGCAGATTTTTAAAGTTTTCCCATTTGATGACAGTGGGATGCTGAACTCCAAAACGTTTAGCAAAAGCTTGTAAGGTGAGCTGAAAATAGAGGCGAATAAAGTGGACCTCATTGCCAATTTTAGCTGGTCCGATAATCGTCATTTTAGGTATAACCTCATGGCTAATATTGGTTGTTAATGGAAATTCTATGACAAAACAAAAAGACGTTATTAATCCCTTAGAAATTTTGGCTGGTTTAGGGTGGACCGAAAGTGACGCATTAGAGTTCAAGTCAGCCAAAGGTGGCCTACCGCAAAGTATATGGGAAACTTACAGCGCCATGGCGAACACGAATGGCGGGGTTATCTTACTTGGTGTCGAAAATAATAGTATTGTGAGCGGAATAACGGATACAAACCGGATAAAAAAAAGTTTTTGGGATAATATCAACAATCGCTCAAGAATAAGCACCAATCTTCTTTGTAGCATGGATGTTCAAGACATTGATCATCCTAGTGGAAAGATAATCGCAATTCACATTAAGCGAGCCTCCAGAAATCAACGTCCTGTTTTTATCGGACAAAATCCCTTTACAGGTACATATAGAAGGAATTTTGAAGGTGATTATCGATGTACTGATCAAGAGGTCAGTCGCATGTTAACGGATAGGTCTGTAGAACAAGCAGATAATCGAATTTTAGAGCTTTTTACAATCGAGGATTTAGATCCACAAAGTCTTCAACAATACCGCCAACGCTTCGCTTCCCATAAGCCCACCCATCCATGGTTAAGTGAAGATGACAAGGGACTACTTGCAAAAATTGGAGGTTGGAGAATTTGCAGAGAAACAGGTCGTAAGGGAATTACTGCAGCGGGGTTGATGATGTTTGGAAAAGAGGAAACCTTGCGAGAAGCACTTCCGCAATATACAATTGACTACCGTGAAAAACTTTCTGATGATCCTGAAATTAGGTGGACTGACCGTTTGACTTTAGATGGTACTTGGGCAGGAAACTTATTTCAGTTTTATGTACGGGTCATTCAAAAACTCTCTGCTGATTTAAAACTTCCGTTTCAGCTAGATACGAACCTATTTCGAAAAGGCGAGTCAGTGGTTCATGAAGCTATTCGTGAAGCTTTAGTGAATGCTCTTATACATGCTGATTATTTAGGGCAAGGTGGTGTGGTTATTGAAAAGTTTAAAGACCGTTTTGAATTCTCAAATCCAGGTACACTATTGATTTCTATTGAACAATTATTGCAAGGGAATATGAGTGAATGCAGGAATAAATCGTTGCAAACAATGTTTACCTTAATGGGGGCTGCAGAAAAAGCAGGCTCCGGCATCGATAAAATTCGACGAGGATGGAATTCCCAACATTGGCGCTCACCAATGGTAAGAGAACAAGTGCAACCCGAACGTGTGATATGGACATTACCGATGATGAGTCTGATCCCAGAGGAATCGCTTTCCAGACTAAAGCAGCGATTTGGGAATAAGTTTCATAAATTCGAAATTCTCGAAGTTCAAGCTCTTGTAACGGCTGACCTCGAAGGATGGGTAGACAATGCTCGTTTGCGGCAGATTACCCTAGAACACGCCTCGGATATAACTCGCCTTCTTCAAAAACTCGTTAGCAATGGTTTGTTAGTACAGGATAGGCAGGGTAGATGGACACGTTACCGCATACCCCCTAAATCTGACTCCGTACATAAGGGAATTGACTCCATACATAAGGGAATTGACTCCGTACATAAGGGAATCGACTCCGTACATAAGGGAATTGACTCCGTACATAAGGGAATCGACTCCGTACATAAGGGAATTGACTCCGTACATAAGAATGAAATCCCTGATAATGAATGGGATAAATTAGTTGACATCGCTGAATCTGCTAAACAAAATAGGCGTTTATCTAATAAAGAAATGGAATCGATTCTTTTGAAACTTTGCCAAAGACATTGGCTAACAAGAAAACAATTAGCTGAACTTTTGGACAGACATCCTGATGGACTACGTTCTCGCTTTCTTACTTCAATGGTAGAACATGGTCTTCTTAAGTTACTTCATCCTGATAAACCAAATCGAGTGGATCAAGCCTATACGAAAAACTTGGAGCAATTAAAGCTCGAATAAAGCTAAATTATATATTTATGAGTTTTTTTGATATGAAAGGACCAGATTTTCCACTTACTTCCGTGAAGGATTACCGCTTGCTCGCGAAGAAGAGGCTGCCTCCCTTCTTGTTCGACTTCATCGACGGTGGGGCTTTCAATGAAGTGACGATGGGGTTGAATAGCTCTGACTATCAAGCAATCCAGCTGAAGAAACGGGTGCTGAAGAATGTGGCTGGTGTGGACACTGGCACAACCATCTTGGGGCAAAAGTTGAGTCTTCCTATTGTCCTAGCGCCGATTGGTTTTGCGGGAGTCTATGCAAGAAGAGGAGAAGTGCAGGCAGCAAAGGCGGCCAAGCAAGCAGGTGTCCCTTTTAGTTTGTCGACCGTGAGCATCTGTTCGATTGACGAGGTCTCTCAAGCTACGCGTGAGCCCTTTTGGTATCAGTTTTACATGCTTAAGGATAAAGAGGTTGCCCGTCAACTGCTGAAGCGGGCCGAGGATGCGAGTTGTCGCGTGCTTTTGGTGACTGTCGATCTGCCGGCGATTGGCGCACGCCATCGCTACAACCGCAGCTTGAAGCAAAATTTTCAGTCGCTCAAACATCCAGGCTGGTTTTACGATGTGCGCTTGCGGGGCGGTCCCCTTATACTCGGAGACATCGCCACCCTCCTGCCTCACTTGAAGGATCTTCCCAGCATGCGTAAGTGGGTCGGTAGCCAACTGAATGCGAGCATGGCCTGGGCAGATCTCGACTGGATTCGCTCGCACTGGCCCCACAAGATAGTGTTGAAGGGAATTATGGACGGAGAAGATGCGCATCTGGCTGCTGAACATGGTCTCGATGCCATTGTAGTCTCCAACCACGGCGCACGCCACCTGGATAGCACCCCATCTACGATCTCTCTATTGCCCCATATTGTGGAAAAGGTGGATGGACGCCTCGAAGTATTAATCGATGGCGGCATTTCTAGCGGTCTCGACATCGTCAAGGCCTTGGCCCTTGGCGCCAATGCCTGTCTAATCGGACGCGCCTGGGCCTTTGCCCTTGCTGCTCGCGGCGAAGCGGGCGTAAGTGAGGTCCTCGGTCTCCTCCAGAATGAGCTAAAAGTCGCCATGGTCCAACTCGGCGTCACCCACATCCCAGAAATTGATAGAAATATACTGCTTGAATGGAGATCGTTATGAAACGGCAAAAAAGCGTCAAACCAGAATATGATCATTGGGAATTTCAAGTGGCAAAAGCAAAACTTTCACATGTATTGGATAATGCACAGAAAAAAGGCGTCCAGGTGGTCGTGCGAAACAAAAATGAAATCTTCTATTTAATCTCTGAAAAAAAATATACCCAATTAGCTAAATCATCCAAATCTTTGATTGAAATTTTCAAAGATGCATCTGATCTAGATGAAGGGTTTATTCCAGAACGTGACAAGGACTTACCAAGAGATTTTGATTTATGATCTCTCTATTTGATGTGTACTTTCAAAAATTGAAAAAATCAAGAAAAAGCCGGATCCATTGCCAAGCGGAAAGGAAGATTCTTAGCTAATCGACAAGCCGCTTGGATATAAACCCCGGCCTTTCCTTTGTATGATGGGATGAAAATTGCACCGGCGACTGCTGAACACTTACAAATATTTACTTGAAATTTACTTTAAAATCGTGTAAACTAACTGCTTATGAATGGTGCAGTTAGTTTAAATATAGTACAGTTACCTAGAGATATTGGTAGCATGTTTTTAGGATACTTGAGCTTGGAAGAAAGCTTGAGGGCAAATCGAATTTGTCAATATTTCCATAAATTAGAACGCAACTTGGAATTTGAGGATCGCTTTGCAAATCTCACGGTTGTTGACTATACGTTTCTAGAAAATGTTAAAAAGAGATATTCACATGAAGTGTGGATCGCGATCCTAGAGAAACAGCACGCCTCTCCCTTGTTTTCCCTCCTCCTTAAAGTCACCTACATAAGAAATGCTTTGTTGTTGAAAATACCGAGTGCCTATGATGCCGCTGAGTTTGACAAATTTCATGAATTTTACTGGGACTTGGCCTTTCCTCAGCTTGCTGTAAAGCCTGAAAAGTTAGATGAGATAAAGCAGAAGATTAAGTGGAAGACCGAAAAAGTTGCCTTTGGTTGGTACATGCTTGCAGCTAAATCCAACGGGCATGGGATAAATTACCGGCAGACAAGGGCCCAGAATGAAGTGGGACGCATGTACAATCAGGGAATAGGAGTGGAAAGAGACGATTGCCAAGCTTTCTACTGGTTTCATCTTGCTGCTGAGAATGATTTAGCAGAAGCACAACATAATGTGGGCTATTGTTATCACCATGGTCTAGGTGTTCTTAAAGATATCGAGAAAGCTTTGCATTGGTTTTCCCGTGCGGCGCAACAAAATAATGCAGGTGCGCAAACGTCAATAGGTCACATCTATCAATATGACTATAAAGAGTATAAGCAAGCCGCCTATTGGTACCAAAAGGCTGCAAATCAGAATCATGCCCCTGCACAGAACAACTTAGGTTATCTTTATTTTAAGGGATTAGGAGTGGAAAAAGATCCCAACAAAGGATTTACCCTCTATCTCGATGCGGCCTTGAAGGGAAATAAAATAGCTCGAAGTAATGTGGGATTTGCCTTCACCAATGGTTTTGGAGTGGCCCAGGATGAACAGGAAGCGGTGCGCTGGTTCCGTTTGGCAGCAAACCAAGGGGAGACAATCGCACAGTTAGCGCTGGGGACTTTGCTGCCAGCAGGAAAGGAGGCGGATCATTTCTTTTTAGGGGGTTTATGTCATTTTGATGACAGGCTATGCCACAATTTATTGCAGGATGGTTCAGAGCTTTCAAAGCGCATCCTTGCAAAAATTAGAGAACCGAAACTGCCCTCCTAGTGGCCTGTGCGAGGGATTCGCCCGGGTGCATTTCCACAATCTTATCAAAGCCTTGGACGCCTGGAACAGCACTCCCAACGATTATGTAGACAGGGATATTCTTTTGATGGGCAAGATCGGCCACGGCTTGAGGTGCTTTATCGAAGGAGGTTTGAGCGTCGAGGCGACCTTCGCCAGTAAGAACGAGGTCAGCGCCCTCTAGCTTATGCTCGAAGTCGATCATTTTGAGAACTTCGGCACTGCCTGAAGAGAGAGAAGATTTCAAAAAAGCCATCGCGCCTGCCCCACACCCGCCTGCAGCGCCCGCCCTAGGGACACCTAGGAGATTTAGGCCTAATTCGCCCATTAATATATAGGCGTAGTTTTCTAGGGCTTTTTCTAGGTGTTCCACCTGTTCGGGCGTAGCCCCTTTTTGGGGACCATAAAGTCGAGAAGCCCCTGTGGGCCCTAAAAGAGGGTTGTTCACGTCGCAGGCAATGGTGAAGTTGCTTTCTAAAAGACGCTTATCTAAATCGCGCATGTCTAGGTGGTGCAACTGGTCGAGATAGCCACCTCCTTGCGGGAGTTCACGACCCTCCCTATCTAACAAATGCGCGCCAAGCGCTTGGGCAAATCCCGCTCCCCCATCATTTGTACAGCTGCCTCCAAGACCGATCCAATAGTTGCGATAGCCAGCATCTAATGTCTGACGCAGGAGCTCCCCTAAGCCATAAGTGGTGGATAGCATGGGATTGCGTGTAAGGGTCACGGACATTCCAAAAATGCGCGCCGTTTCAATGACTACGACATCATTGATAAGACCCCAGAGTGCAGTGATTTGGCCCTCTTCAACAAAAGGGCCTGTGACTTTCGTTTCCTGAAGTTCTTCCTCATAAGCGTGCATGAGAACTTCTAAGGTGCCGTCGCCCCCATCGGCAACGGGCGCCAAGACAACTTCTGCGCCTGGCAAGCAGGAGCGTATGCCCTCTTGCATGGCAAGGGCAGCTTCCACAGGTGTGAAAGTGCCCTTGAAACCTTGAGGCGCAACGACGATACGCTTACATTCTTTAGCCACCCGTCGCAGCTTGCAAGAGGCGATGATTTTCTTCAATCGCATGGGTGCTTTGCTGGATCAGGTAGGTATTGTTGTAAATAGCTTGATTGCTTTGCTCAACCGTTTCCCTATTTTGATTAATCGAGTCGGTACTTTGATTAACTAAATCAGTCAACTGATTGACACAGCCCGACAAAGTCAAGCCAGCCAAAGGCAGCAAAATGAAAAGCTTCTTCATGACCCACCACCCGCCTTCTTTAAGGACTGGTTGATCTTTTCCAATTGACGGCGATTTTCTTCAATCGCTTGGTTAGCCGCTTCAACGGCTTGAACGTTTTCGCTGATTGCCTGCGTGCTCCTGTTGATCGCCATCTGGTTGTTTTGCAACGCATTGATGGATTCTTGCACCATGCAACTAGAAAGGGACATTCCCAGCAAAGGGATTAAGACAAGATTTTTTTTCATATAGACCTCTGTTTAGGTTTAACAAATGTCTATCAGATTCCAAATTTTAGCGCTCTAAAAATTTAATTACCAGTTCGCGCGTATAGGCAATGTGCTCTTCTGTATGGGCTGTAGACAGAAACCAAGCCTCTTGCTGAAGCGGAGGAATGTAAACTCCATTTTCATACATGTAGCGAAAGAATTCGGCGAAGCGCAGCGCATCGAGTCCTTTCGCGTCATCCATGTTCTCCACCTTACGCGCCCCAAAGAAGAGTGTGAAAAGCGATCCCACCTGTTGAATGCAAGCAGGCAGTTGCAAACGATCGATCGTCGCTTGGATAGGCTGCGTCAGCGAATTGGTTTTGCGCAAGAGCCCCTCATAAAAGCCAGGGACCTCTAGCATCTTGATGGTCTGCAGGCCCGCTTCCATGGCGACAGGGTTGCCAGAAAGGGTGCCGGCTTGATAGACAGGCCCAAGCGGGGCAAGATAGTCCATGATCTCCCTTCTTCCACCAAAAGCCGCCGCAGGGAAACCGCCACCGACAATCTTACCTAGCAGAGTTAGATCGGGCTTGACGCCATACAGCCCCTGAGCCCCCTGTAGACCAACGCGAAAGCCTGTGATCACCTCATCGATGATCAGCAAAGCGCCAATCTCTTCGGTCACTTTGCGCAGCATCTGCATCAGGGTGGGTTGTGTGGGCACAACGCCCATGTTGGCGGCAATCGGCTCTAAGATCACCCCCGCAATTTTGTCGCGATTTTCATATAAAAAGCTGCGTGTATTTTCTACATCATTAAATTTTAGACACACCGTGTGCTTCACGATATCTTCTGGAATGCCTTTAGAGGAAGAGGTGGCATTTAAACCAAGCACGCCAGAACCCGCTTGAATCAAAAAGAAATCGGCATGCCCATGATAATGGCCGGCAAATTTGACCAGCATATCCCGCCCCGTAAACCCTCTGGCAAGTCTCGCTGCACTCATCGAAGCTTCGGTCCCAGAAGAGACAAAGCGAACCTTCTCAATAGAAGGCATAAGTTGCGTGACTTTGCGGGCCATCTCCTCTTCGATCCCTGTCGTCACCCCAAAGGTGGTACCTAGAGCCATGCGGCGCTGCGCGGCTGCGATGATCTCGGGATGGGCATGCCCATGAATTAAGGGGCCCCAAGAGCAGCAGTAGTCGATGAAACTTTTGCCATCAGCATCATAAATAAGGTCGCCTTTAGCCATGGAGGCCACCAGCGGATTTTGCCCCATCGCCTTGCAGGAGCGAACAGGAGAATTGACCCCTCCAGGAATGACTTCTAGGAGGCGCTCGAAAATTTCTTGATTTTTGGTTTTGGTATGCATCTTGCTAGACATACTGAGGGAAGGACGCTCAAAAATCAAGAAAAACGCGAGTAATCTTAATAAAAAGTTAATAGTTGTGAGTTATAATTTAGATAAAACAAGAGGAAATTAATGTCCGAACCTTTATTAATTCAATATGCGCATAATATCTTAAATATCGATCGCGCCTCTAATATCTTGGCTATTGAGTTAAAAGAAGGCGAAATCGTCGATAAGACAGGTTATGGCTACCTCTTTTCCCTTCTACAAATGACCTATTACCGCATCAAGGGCGGGTTCGAAGAGGTGGCAAGAGCGCGCTATGATGAGCTGCTTCTTCAAAACTGGCTTCAGCTTTCAGTCCCGAGGCCCCCCAAGCCCAAATTTATTGCCATGCGCTTTGTTGACATGCCTCCTACAGACATTCTACGTGTGCAGCGTATCTCACGAGAATTTGCGGATCGCATCCAATCCGATCAGCCTCTTTTACGCTTTCAGGATTTCTTGCGTAGTACCCTGCAACAAAAAGGCGTTCCTCCCTATTTTAGACACGTCACAGAACCTCTAGCCCGCTTTGACCGAGAAACAATGGCTCTGATCGTTGCACTTGCTGAAAGCCCCAACCTTAAAAACTATCAGTTCCAGGATCCAAAGGAGCTTGGCGCCATCACGAAAGCTCTCGATTTAAGTGAAAAGTTGGATAAGGTCTCTAAGCGCTTTACCAAGGATTATGGCGATTGCAAACAGCATGTCACCTGCGACCCTGTCACCCAGAAACTCACACCCAAAGATCTCTCCGCCTTGACTCCCAGCCAAGCCCAAAAAGTGGCCACTTACGTCAAAATTTGGAACATGCTCCCAATGCGGGAATTGCGCGCCGTTAAGATCCTTGCTGATACGATGCAAAAGCAGCCTGATACCTATCTTAGAGGTCTTCAACAGCACCATCTCCAGTTTAAAAGGGATTGTGAAGCTAGTGCAGAGTGTGGCCGTAGCTCACGCATACTCATCAATCAGAAAAAAGACGTTGTCCCGAGCAGAGGCCAACTGAGGCAAGCCTTTACCAACGCTTACGCCCTTTTCAGCGGCTCACCCAGCCAAGAAACGGCTCGTAGCCGGGCTTTCTTTGCGCGAGCGATTCAATATCTAATGGTGGGCAATGACATCGGCTTTGTGCAACAACCTAAAGACCACGATTGCTTTACCTGGAATGCCATCTATGAGGTTTCTGAGAGCTTCCCGATTAAAGACCACCAGAACTTTTTGCTTTGGTGGATCAAATTGCAACAGAGCTTTAATGCAGAAGGCGGCGGTAGAAAGTGCATCCAAGAACACATACAACTTTTTTTTAGAGACAATATACAGCGCTTGCCCGTTTCACAGCTTGGTCTTCCAAACCGAACGTATAACATTCGAGGATCCAAGGCAGAGCGTCCCTGCAACCTAACTCAATTGCAAAGGTTTCTCACAGACTACCAAGAGGATTTTCTCAGATATCTTACGAGCACTCCAAGAGATGAGAATATTACCCAGTATGCCTTCATGTATCTGCGGTTTAACAAAGAGCTTAAGGTTGATATCAATGAAGTTTTATTGGATTGTCTTAAACAACTTCAAGCATCTAGGCATCAAGCCACAGAAGAGGCCGCTGAATTGCTTTTGAATAATCTCAATATTCCTCCTGCATTACTTGAAAAATACAGTGAAGCTTTCATGAAGCGCATGTCTAACGATCCTGGAATTATTGCGAATTTTGTCGATGCTTACTGGCGCTTTGCCCTTCTGCAATTTTTGATGCTTACTCACCAAGACACGATCGGCATACAACCTGAAAGCATCCATGAGAGTTACGGCAATCGCAGCAATAGGGTGAGACTTGGCGCTACTTTGAACGATATTGTGACCCCTAGACTAAAACAGGCGCGTCATGGTTTTGGACAAGGCGCCTTCTGGCTGGAATTTCGCGAAACTCCTTCCTTAACTTACAACGCAGAATTTAGCCAGCGCTATCACGATTATCCCAAAGAGGCTCCAGAATCGGGTCTGGTGGGTTTCGCTTCGGTTTCGCGTGATATCTTTGTCAATGATTTAACCCAACTGGGTGAAAAAGCGCACTCCGTCTACGGCAATATACGCGACCTTCGCGTCCCTCCCTACGCGCTCAACCATCTCGCCCAAATTGAACAGGCCTATCTAAATCCAGCGCCCCTAGGAGGAGGTTCCCATGCCTAATCCCGTCTTTTTGCGCTATGTCAACAATGTGCTCTACCTCGATGGCCATGATGTCTTTACGACAAGGCTAAACCAAGGAAAGATGGAGAGCAAAAACGCCTTCGGATGGCTTTTTGGCTCCCTACAAAAACTCTACTACCGCGTGCGCTATAGTCCTCAGCAATTTGAAACGATCCGCAACAATAAGTTCCGCGAGTTATTCCGAGAAAATGCTGGTTTGCTAAATCCTGGTCCCGCGGTTCCAGCTCCTCAAGGTTTGGATGTGCGGCTGCACCCCGTCCACTTGACAAGACTTGCTCGCGTGGCTGACGTGACCAAGAAATTCCGTGACATCTTCCCCTTTGACAACTACCAAGATGGTTTGGTGAACTGGATTAACAGCGATATGGACCAGCAGCCCGCCTATGTACGCCAATTTATCCAAGATTATGTCGATTCGGGTTTAACGGGTTTTGAGATCGATCATTTCAAAGATGCTGATCTTTCTGCGTTAAGGTATGAAAATCCTGAAAAGATGGCCTTGCTGATCCGCTGCATGGATTTAAAGGAAAAGATTGATCGCTTTAATGTCGCATTTACAAAGAATTTCGATCGCTTCAGCCCCTACATGGTACAAGAGCCCACTATCGACCCTGTCACAAACCGCTATCCCTGCCATTTGAATGAGGATAAATTCAAAGATGCTCAAGGAAATCTCGTGAATCATGAGTTGAAAACGGAAGTGGAAAACTTCCTGCTCGTCTTTAATGATTTGCCCCATCCCCTCTTTGTGAGAGTACTTGAGATCGCACAGGCGGCTAAAAATGACGACTTTATTGCCAGCTTGCCGAGCAAGCGTGCAGATTTTGAGCGGCTTTGTGCGCGAAGAAATCCGCCTGTACCAGAAACAGTTTTAGTTTTGGATGAAGAGCGCGAAGTGCGCCCCACCAAGGAGCAATTTAAAATCGCTTGTGATCTTGGTAACGAAGTCTTTAGGGGTTTGCCTGCACTGGATAGTCCTAACAGCCGCGCCTTCTTTGCGCGTTATATCCAACGCATTTTAGTTGACGATGCCGTCTTTCGCACCCTCAAATGGCCTGTCGATGACCATCAATTTGCCATCCAAGGGCTAAGTGAGATTGAAAGTGAAAGAGATAATGTGGGCGAGGAATGCTTTCTTGACTGGTTTTTTACCTATGTGAACCCAGCCAAATTAGATAACAGTTTTAAGGGAAATGCTGTTCAAAGAAATCAAGTGCAACTTTCTACGAGTGTTGGCCAATTTTTCAAGGATATTACGCGCTCCCAAGATCAACGCTTCAAAGTGGGCGAGGAATTGTTTCCTGTCTACACCAGCGATGGTTTCACCACGTTCCTAAAAGCGTTTAGAAATAACTTTATCGAAAAATATCGCAATCCCCCTGATTATCTCCGAGCTGGCCATTATCTCAAAGCCTTTGAGAATAGACTAGGAGGGCGACTTGAGGAAAATGTAGTAAGAACGCTGATTGAGAAGGGTGTCGAAGGAGTTCCTTTAGCCCAGCCATTTGCCCAATTGTTGATGAGCAATCTTACCGTTTCAAGTAATGAAGAAGCCAACAGGCTATGGAGAGCTTACCTTTTGCACATGATCTGTTTCTGCCAACAAACGACGGCGTTCCCTTTGGCAGAGAGACTTAATGCGGCAAATAGCGACCCCTCTTTGAAATTGCAACAAGCCTTCCAAACCGTCATTGGTCCTCAAGATGCAACTTTTAAGGTGATTTTTGAGTTTGATAAAGGCGCATTCGCAGTCAAAACGCGTACGGCTTATTCAGGTGTTAGAGATCAATTGGTCCCTCAACTCCATCTACAAGGCAATCCAGATGTGCGTTCCGATCGTTGGTTGCCGGTGGTCTGGATGACAACGGAATTGCGCTGTCCTAACTTCATGGCTTTAGTTGATGATAAAAATGCCCCTAACTCCTCGATAAAGTTCTTCACCAATCCAAAGGTTTCCCCTTACATGGCGGATCATCTAGATGCGCTAATAGAAGGTTTAAGCGCCTAAGGCTGTAGGAATTATGCGCGGATCGGTCTTCTTGATGATGAAGCTGACGTTCTTCTGATTAAATCCTTTATACCCCTCACGCCGCTGTAGATTCTCCATATGGCTCCCCACTGCCCCGTAGGCCCTGAATTTTTCGGCTTGTTCTTGAGTGATTTTGCCGTTGCGCAGCAGCTTGTCGATGCGACGTGGGTCTACATGCCACACTTCCCCCTCGGTAAAAGCTTGCTTGAGATAAGGAAAATTGCTGAACGGGTCCATCATGCGTACGCGCAAGGCATTTAAGTCATGGGTGAGCTCTTCAAACATAAATTGGGCTTCTAGATGGTGCATCCCTGCCTTTAGAATCGAATCGCCCTGAAGTTCACACCAGAGGCCTATAGTACCCAGATTATCAAGCTCTGGTAGGCCTTGATGGGCAAAGTCTAATTCCAACTCATGCGGAGCTAAGTCGACATCTAGGAAAAGGACCAATTTTGCCCGCGGATTTTCCATAACTTGAGCGCCCCAGCCCGCTTCTTCACCGGCGTAGAAGCGCTCGCGACAGTAGAAACCCAAAATTTCAAATAGGCGCACGAGAGCACTAAAATGGCGGCGTGAAGAGCGGAAGGTGTGATGATCGTGATTAGCCCAGCCCATCCCCAAGCGGTCTTGACGCCCTTTTTGGATGAGTCCTGCAGTATTGCGCGCTTGCCAATAGTCGCGTTCCACTTCTAATACAACCCAGGCGGCCAAATCTTGACCCAATAGCTCCACAAGCTCTTCAGCTAAAATCAGCGTATGGTGCATGGCGCCTTCTTCATCGCTTAAGTCGCGTGGGCGGCCCTTCCATTTTTCGATGGCTTCCAGGTAATTTTTAAGGGCAATTGGTTCGGGGTATGTGGGCTCTAGCGTAAGCGTCCCGCGCCTTTCGACCACCCACAGGGAGATGCCGTTGTCAGTCGCTAGCAAAGCGCGGCGGTAACCACTTAAAGGAGTACCTTCAACCAAACAGCATAACCCTCTTACCATGAGGAAATTAGCAATACTTTCAACTGAAACGGCCACTCCGACTACGGGTTGATCCTGATCGCGCAACACGATGCGGGGTAGCTGCGCCCCCGGGTGGTAAAAGACCCGGTAAGCGGGGGCAGCATGCTGGAAGACGTAGCCGGTTTTCTCGAGCTCCTTTTCGAGCTCTGGAGAATGCCCTGCGACAAGGTGGTCGACCCAATCGAATAAACGCGTGCTCGTGTGCTTGTGAAGGTCTTCAGCGAGATTAGCGATAAATTCGTTGCCACGCACACACCCATCTAAAAGACGCATAGCGAGCGCTTCAGCTTTTGGGTGGCATTGCCACTGGAAGGCAGCGTTGATCGTCATTTATTTGTTACGTGGGTCGTCTTTGGGGTTGATGTAGGTGATGTTCCAAGGCCCAATGTCGTTGATTTGAATCAAAGAGTCCTCTGGAAACCAAGCATAGTGGTGATGTTTGGCAGGTATGCTGATAAAGCTGCCGACAGGAAGGTCGATGCCGTTGGCTGTTTCAAACTTATCGCCATTGCCGACTTTCATGGAGCCGGAAAGAACGGTGACATGCTCGTCGATGGGGTGCCAGTGCGGGGCAATTTTTGTGCCTGCGGGAACTTTTAGCCTTAAAACGAAGAGTTCCTTTTTGGTGGGATCGCCAGAGAGCGCGGCTACTTTGATTTCTTCTGGCAGAGCGGGATGGCTGCCCCATTTCATTTGACTTGGGGTCGTCACTTCCTCTTGAGCAATAAGAGCTGCGCCTTGCAAGCTGAACAGTGCGGCGCAAAAAAAGATCAGTTTCTTTGACATGTTTTTTCTCCTGGCTAATTTTATTGAGCCATAGCAGCAAAAAAACTTACTGTCAACTTGGCATTAATCCCCGAAGCAAGAGATTCTCAGGTATTTTTTTGATCTCAGCTAGGAATTGTTGCACACCCTCTTCAGTACCTTCAATAATAGGTTTGTAATAAGCCCTGGCAGCAAGCAAATTATTCTGCTTTTCACTGACTTTTGCTAAAATGTATAGAGAGCCCGTAAACTGCTTATCGGAAGCAATCAAACTTCTAATTGTGATTTCCACAGCGATAGGTCGCTGATCCCAACTTGAGATAATCACATTATACTGTTGAATGGCCGTTTCATACTGCCCGCGATCATGAGCTAACATCCCCAAACCAAAATTGCCTCCGATGTAATCCTTGCTAGCAAGGTCTGTGAACAGAGCAGAAGCGAGGGAATCCTGTCTTTCCTGATTAAACAGATGCACAGCCATATCGAAAAGATGATCAGGAGAGCGACCTTGACAAAGTATCTCGATGCATCGCTCTTTGAGGCCTATATCAAAATCTCTTTCGCACCAATTCCATATCTCGCCTATTTTGCGATAGTCTTTAGTCCTGGAAGCCTCCTCGAATACCCTTAAACGTTCTTCTGGGTTGAGCCTATTTGAGTTATCCAGTAATGCCGACCTCAATCCAGTTAGGTCGTGTTTTTTCATGACAGTTTCGAGAAATTGCATATCCTCAGGATTTCTTGCGAAAGCTCTGGCCATGTAGTTATACCATCTTTGAGCGTCGTCCACCTTTTGTGATTTAGCATATAATTGCGCCTTCACATACATGGCACCCATGTGACCATTTCTCGCTACAGCGCTAATCTTGTCCAAGAGTTCTTGTGTCAATTCATTAGATCGTTTTAGGAAGCAATCATAGTATTCTACGGCTTCTTCAGGATTTTCTTGCTGAGTGAAAATTCCATAAGTTAACAAGGCCTCATAATGACCTCGCTCAGCTGCTTGACGGGCTAGTTCGCGGGCAATCTCCACGTTTTCGGGTCGAGTTGAATCGTTAAAAAATTTATTACATAACTGAAAAATCTCATCGAAAGTTTTGCCTTCCACAAGGTGGGCGACAATGGATGGCTGGGCAATCGCAATGGGCTTTGCAACGGCTTTAGCTGGGGGTGGAGCGCTTGGCAAGCCTTTTGGTGGAGGTCCTGGGGGTGGCGGGACTTGCGGCCTCATCGGTTTGTTTAATTGGCATGAAAATAAGTTTGCAAGAGTTAGTAGCAACCCAACACACAATAAAATGATAGTCACGACGCATTTCAACACTTGGCTCGCTGCCTGATAGATCGGCTTAAAAACCAATTTCATAAACAGCGATGTCAACTTATTTAAAGCTGCTGTCGCATACCCGGGGATGCGAGAAGGTATGGCGGGTGTATTATTTATTACAGGAACTTGCATTTTCTTCTCTCTTTGCTTCAATGAGCTCCAAGGCATCATTTAGGCGGATTAATTCTTTTTCACGCACCTCATAGACCTCTTCAGGCTGGATGCGACTGCATAAACTGCGCAAGTTGTCGCCATTGACCAGAATGAAATCGACATCATGGAGGGCTGACAACATCTCGATAAACTCTTGCGGGGGTTCAGGATCGGTCACAAAGACCAAAAGATCCCATCCCTCGCGATTGGACAAACTATGGATCGCTTTAAAAATGGAGGTGGAGAGCCCTTGCTTGCCGGACAGGCCGAGGAGAGCACAACGCCTGCCTTGAAGGGCCTGCTGCAAGGCGTAGAGGTGTTCTTCATCAAAGACTTTATTAGCCACATCCGATTCTAGGAGGCGCCTCGCAAGATCAGACAAGTTGACGCGGGCGCAGCCCAGCCGTTCGATGGCAATGCCGGCGGCGACGTTGGAGAGTTGCGCGGCGGCATCGATAGAGAGCCCGCTGGCCATGGCGCAAGTCAGCATGGCGAGGACGGTATCGCCTGCCCCGGTAACATCTTTGACTTCTTTCACCTTTACGGGAAAGTCCTTGCGGTGGCCTTCCTTGAAAAAGAGAGAGATGCCAGCTTCAGAGCGCGTCACCATGAGCACATCGCTTTGGCTCATCTGGAGGACTTTAGGAGCAACCGCCTCGAGAGGGGCGTCTGGAGGCAAATTGGCGGCTGCATAGGCTTCTGAGAGGTTGGGTTTGATGACGGTCGAGTGTTTGTATTTTGCAAAATCGGTGCCTTTCGGGTCGGCGATGATGGGGATATTTCGCTTACGCCCTAAGTCGATCAGGGCAGTGAGCAGCGTCTTGGTCAAAAACCCTTTGCCATAGTCGGATATGGCAATGACATCGACGCCTTTCAGCCGCTCTGGCAACTGATCGATTATCTGTTGTTCGAGATTTTCCGGCAGCGGAACAATCGTCTCATAGTCAACGCGCACGATCTGCTGGTTTTCGGCAATCACGCGATTTTTGACGGGTGTCGCATAGCCATTCTGGCGGACGATACCGCGGAGGTCGACAACTTCTTCCTTTAAGGTTTCGAGAAGAAGGTCTCCATTGGCATCTGGGCCCACGCGGCAAATGGGAACTACCCAAGCGCCCATCGAACGCAGGTTCAAAATCACGTTGCCAGCGCCGCCGGGGAGGCTCAGCTCGCTTTGCACTTGCACGACGACGACAGGCGCCTCGGGGGAAATGCGCCGCGTCTTGCCTATTGTATAGGTGTCGAGGAGAAGGTCGCCTGCAACTAAAACTTTACAGGGGCGAAGTTGGCTAAAGGATCCGGTTAATCTTACCATGGTGTCCCTGTTAGTAAGTGGTCGCGCACATATTCGATGACAGAGTCTTCTAAGGGCGCGCAAACAGCCGCCTTCTGCAGCTCTTTGCGTGTTTTATCCATGCTAGCGCAAGTATAGTTTTGGTATTTGCCCACGAGATCGGGGGGCATATCGATGTAGCGAATGTTTGGTGTTTTATGGATCGCCTTGAAAACAGCATTGGCGAGGTCATTCCAGGTGTTGGCAACGCCAGAGCCGATATTGTAAATCCCCATGGAATCATTGTGGAGGTATTGACAGAGCATGCGCGCTGCGTCTTTGACGTAGATAAAGTCGCGCTTCTGTTCCCCGTCGCCAAACTGTTTGGGTTCTGAGGATTTAAATAGCTTAATTTCCCCTTCACGCTGTGCTGCAGGCAGGATATGGGTGATGGCAGAGGCCATGCGCCCTTTATGGGATTCATTGGGGCCAAACACGTTGAAAAACTTGAGTCCAACAACGCTATTCAATAAGTCTTGGTTTTTAAGCCAGAGGTCGAAGAGATGTTTGTAATAGCCGTAGCGGTTTAAAGGATAATGCTCTTCGAGCTTGGCATGGTCATCTTCAAAGCCACGCGACCCATCGCCATAGGTGGCCGCTGAAGACGCATAGATAAAGCGCTTCTTATGTTCCAGAGCATACTCACAGAGCCTAACGGAGTAAAGATAGTTGTTCTCGACTAAGAAAGGAACATTGTTCTCAAGTGTACTTGAACAGGCACCCATGTGGATAAAAGCTTGAATGGAAGCGTGCTTCCCTTTAAGCCAATCAAAGAGCTCTTTTTTGGGAATCAACTCGCTATATTGCTTGTCTTCTAGGTTCTTCTTTTTGCCCGGCTTGTTCAAGTCATCCACGATGACGATGCGGTTAACGCCCTGATTGTTAAGATGGCGTACAATCCCCGATCCAATAAAGCCTGCCCCGCCTGTGACAACGATCATGATTTTTCCAGTTTTAAGGGTAGATTATAAGAGAAAATCTCTTTTAATACCAGTCATTCAAGAGGCGGTGCACCGTCTTGACTGGATAGAAGCGGCAGCCAGGAATAGTAGGGGGAGTTGCATCGCCGATGCAAAAGAAACTGGAACCCGATCCCGATAGCAAAACGGTGGTAAAGCCGGCGGATAGCAACAGAGACTTTACTTCTGCCAATTCCGGCATGACTTCAAAAGCAGGCGCCTCTAAATCATTGAAATAGTGATGCTTAAGTGAATAAAACGACTCTAATGCGACGAGTGGATCGCGCGGCGTCAGGTTTGCCAACGACACTTTGCCATAGACAGCCGGTGTCGATGTGCCAAAGAGTGGTTTGACAATCCATAACGGTGCAAGGGCTATTGGCGGCTTCGCCAAAAGCTTTTCTCCCCGACCTGTGCAGTAAGAGGTCCCCTGAGAAAGAAAGAACGGGACGTCAGACCCGATCTCTGCTGCCCATTCCACGAGTTGAGCAGTGCTCGCTTGCACGCCTGTGAGTTGATTCATCGCCCATAAAGTCGTTGCTGCATTGCTGCTGCCTCCGCCAAGACCTGCTTCATGGGGGATCTTTTTTTCCAGATGCACCTTGATACCACAAGTCAAACCCGTTTTGCGGCGAAAAAGGTCGGCCGCTTTTAAGACTAGGTTTGATTGATCGGTCGGCAAGGTAGGGTCGGTACATGTAAGCGCATCTTGCGTGGATAGGGCGATCTGCAGCGTATCCATCAAGTCGACAGCTTGGAAAAGAGAGGCCAGCTCATGATAGCCGTCCTCCCTTTTTCCTAAGATGCGTAAGAAGAGATTGATCTTGGCCGGCGAGTTGAACTTAAGTCGATCCATAAGGTACTTGACGCATTTTTAGACGCAAAGACGCAAAGGCGCAAAGGTTTCTAAGGTATTTAACCTAAGTACCTAGGTTATTTTAAAACTCTGCGGTTCTCTTTGCGCCTTTGCGCCTTTGCGTCTAATTGTGGTTCAGACTGGAGCGTTCTTCACTTCTTCAGCGATAATCTTCAGGGTAATCGCAGCCGTCACACCCTCTTTCAACTTAACGTTGAGGTTGTGCGTACCCGTTTCCTTGATCGCATGCTTAAGCTGCACAGCGCGTCTTTCCAACGCAATCCCTGTCTTCTCTTGTAGCAGATGGGCCACATCTTGTGCGCTGACAGAGCCATACATATGCCCATCGTGGTCCACCTTTACAACGGTCTCCACAGTAACTCCTGTAAGCTTCTCTGCACTGCCTTCAGCCTCTTTGCGGTCTTCAATTGCTTTTAGGCGGCGCTGCTCTTGGAGTCGAGCCTGCATTCTCAAAGCGCTTCTATCTGCAACGACGGCAAACTTACGGGGCAAAAGAAAGTTGCGCGCATAGCCTGGACGCACATTGACGATATCGCCACTGCGACCCAAGTCTTCCACATCCTCGATCAACAATAATTTGTTAGCCATATTTCTTAACTCCCTTATATCTTAAACTTCGCCGACAAACGGCAGTAAGGCCATGTGTCTTGCGCGTTTAATGGCTTGTGACAGCCGTTTTTGAAAATAGGCCGATACTCCTGTAATGCGACGTGGGAGAATCTTACCTCTGTCCGTGATAAACTTGGACAATGTGTTTGTATCTTTAAAATCGATGTCTTTAAACCCTGCCGTGACGAATGGGCAGCGTTTGCGTTTCTTAGAACGGTAATCGCCAGGCTCAGATGGATAGGCAATTGACATCGACGATGATGAAGATGACGATGAATAGGATCCTCGTCTTTTATAGGATGATTGACCTTGTTCCATTATTGGGGTTCCTCCAAGGATTTAAATTCGATTTTTTCCAAAACTTTTTCCGTCTTCAATGTGATGAAGCGAATCAAGTCTTCATTCAAGTGATATTCTTGCCATAACTCATTAATAGCAGTTGGCTTAACATTGAAATAGACGATGTAGTAATGCCCCTCGCGGTGCCCATCGATCTCGTAAGCTAAGCGACGACGCCCCTGGTCATGGATCTTCACCACTTCACCCCCATGCGACTTGATGCCGTTTTGGATGCGATCCAAAGCTTTGTGACGAGCATCATCGCTGAGTGTGGCCTTGATGACATACATTCCCTCATAGAGGTTCTGGTTATGTTGACTCATGCTTTTGTTCTCCTTTTGACATTCACACTGCTCATCACTTCGGTGAGGTCAGCGGCTGCCACGATTTGTTTTAAAGCGGCTATCCCCCTTTCCAATACGTGGGGAAGCTCAGCTAGCTCTTCTTGGCTAAATAGGTCCAACACATAATCCACCAGCGGTTCAGCGCCGGCGCCTCTGCCGATGCCCATACGCAGTCTGGGGTACTGCCGCGAACCCAAATGGGTTTCAATGCTCTTCAAGCCATTGTGTCCCCCTGCGCTGCCCTCTGGTCGCAAACGCTGGGAGCCATACGCTAGGTGGATATCATCGCTTATGACGAGGATATCCTGGGGCTGCAACTTATAGTACGCTGCATAGGCTTGAACGGCTCGCCCACTCTCATTCATGAAGGTATCTGGCAGAAGTAGAGCTACCTCTTTGCCCTCCATCCTTCCTTTGGCTAGATGGCCGTGAAACCGCTTTTCCTCTTTAAAGGTCCACCTTTGCTGGTGGGCCAACGCCTTCAGGACGAGAAACCCAAGGTTGTGCCGGGTAAACTCATACTTTTTGCCTGGATTCCCCAGGCCGACGAGGAGGATTTCACGCTCTTCAGCCACTTAATCCTTATCTTATCGCTTCCCGATCACAACAGCCACTTCGTCTAAATCAGCAAGTGGTCTAAGCGTCTCTGGGATTTCTAAATCTACCAACTTGCGCACTTCGTTGACGCCCATGTTTTTGACATCCACTTGAAAATGGGAAGGGATGTTCTCTGGCAGACAACGGACGCGCAGGGTGCGGATCACCTGGCGCAAGATACCACCCAACTTGACGCCTACGCAGTCGACGACGCCTGTCAATTCGATAGGCACTTTCACGCTGACGGTCGTCTGAGGAAGCAATTCCTCAAAGTCGAGATGGATGATCTCATAGCTTACGGGATCATACGTAATATCTTTCAGAATCGCACGTCTTGGCTTGATTCCTTTTTCTTCCAATTCAAAGATGGTGGTCGAAAGACGGCCAGGCAACACCTTGCGCATCAGCGCACTAAACAGGGTTCCATCTACCGTGATCTTTTCCCCTTCTTTGCCGCGGATATAGACGATTGCCGGGATATTCCCTTCACGGCGTATCGCGCTGAGCTCGCTTTTCTTTTCCGCTTTTCTTTTGCTCACATTCAATTTCATTTTTTCCTCCAGAAACTGTTTAGGAAGGCCCTCTAGCTTTGCAAAACTCATGAGGGACTTTTTCACTCAAACTTCTTCAAACTCAAATAAGGAAGAGATTGATTCTTGCGAGACGACGCAGCTAATGGCTTGACCGAAGAGACTGGCTACTGATACCGATCGAATTTTCGTCGACCCGGCTAGTCGCTCAGTATAAGGGATGGTATTACTCATCAATAGTGCTTCTATCGGACTCTTTTCGATTTTTTCTACCGCCTCGCCCACGAAAATTCCGTGTGTGATGGCGGCAAAAATCCGGTTAGCACCCTTCTCTCGGCACGCTTTCGCTGCTGACACCAAGGTTCCAGCTGTGGAACACATATCGTCAGCGAGAAGTACATCTTTTCCTTTGACATCCCCGATGACATTGACCACTTCGACTTGCGTCGCTGTGACGCGATGCTTGTCGATGATGGCAAAGTCAAGGCCCAGGTGTGTCGCATACGTCCTAGCCAGCTTTACGCTGCCTATATCGGGCGTCACCACGACAAAGTTGCCTGGGTGCATCGTCCTGAATGCTTCGGCCAGGACAGGCCGCCCGTACAAGTTGTCTACGGGAATGTCAAAAAAACCTTGTAGTTGCCCTGCATGCAAGTCCATGGTCAGGACACGCGTCGCGCCTGCATCGACCAAGACATTGGCCACGAGTTTAGCTGTAATCGGCACTCGTGGTTTGTCTTTGCGGTCCTGCCGGCTATACCCATAATAAGGGATGACGGCGACGATGCTGCGCGCGGACGCCCGTTTCAGGGCATCGATCATGATTAGGAGCTCGACCAGGTACTCGTTGGGGTCTAAAGCGATGGTCTGTAAGACAAACGCGTCGCGTCCCCGCACATTTTCCAGGATTTGCACTGAGATTTCCCCATCGGGGAAACGGTTCAGTGTCACCTGCCCTAATTTGATCCCTAGGTAATCTGCAATTTCCTTTGCCAAAGCAGGGTGGGAAGACCCGGCGAACAACAAAAAATTTGGATTACCAGCTTGCATTCAGTTCATTTCACTATGTTTGGGGTGGAAGGATTCGAACCTCCGCATGGCGGTACCAAAAACCGCTGCCTTACCGCTTGGCGACACCCCAATGGCAACGTTAAAGCTAAAATGTTAACCTGATGATGATTTAGTTGCAACAGAAAATGTACAAAATTGGGTATGATAGAGATATGGGTGTTTGCGCGTTTCTAGGGAAAAAATTATGTACATTATTCACATAGCTTCTGAGATGGCTCCCGTGGCTAAAGTCGGGGGTCTCGGCGACGTCGTTTTAGGGCTTTGTCGCGAGCTTTCGTGGAAAGGTCACGATGTCGATATCATCATCCCAAAATATGACTGCATGGACAGCGATGATATCCGCGATTTAAGCATCGAATACCCAGATTTGATGACTTTTTACAATGGTTCCTGGTTCCACAATACCATCTGGATGGGATGGGTGGAAAATTTGAAGGTCTATTTCATCGAACCCCACCACCCCAGACACTTTTTTGAGCGCGGCTGTTTTTATGGTTGTGAAGATGAAATCGAAAGATATCTCTATTTTTGTCGTGCCGCCCTTGAATTCATGCTTAAGAAGCCTCTACAGCCCGATATCATCCACTTACACGACTGGCACACCGCTGCCATAGGCCCCCTTTACAAGGATATGTATACGAAGTTGGGGTATACTAAGCCCAAGGTGGTCTATACCTTCCACAATATGGAATACCAAGGCAAGTGCGCCGCTATCGACCTTGACCGGATCGGACTAAGAGGCAGCGATTATCTCGTCCCTGAAAAGATGCAAGACAACCTAAACCCCCTCTCCATCAACTTGATGAAGGGCGGCTTCGTCTATTCCGACTATATCACAACAGTATCCCCAAGCTATGCTCAGGAGGTCTTAACCTCTTTAGGTGGCCGTGGTTTGGAAAAAACCTTAGTTAAATATACCTCTAAGTTTGTCGGCATCCTTAATGGGGTCGACTATTCTTACTGGAATCCCGAAATTGACCGCTATTTGCCCGCCCACTTTTCGCCACGGGAAAGCCCCGCCAACAAAAAAGACCGCAGCACATTAGATAAAAAGGGCTATCTCAAAAAGGTCTTAAGGCAGCGTTTGCAGCTCGCTGAGCTACACAAACCCATTGTGGGTTGCATTGCCCGTCTCGTGCCCCAGAAAGGCATTGAATTGATCAAACACACCCTCCAGTACGCCATCGAGCATGGAGCGCAATTTGTGCTACTTGGTTCAAGCCCCATTCCAAGCATTAGCAATGAGTTTCATATCCTTAAGCACCTGCATGAAGAGGATCCCAACGTCCATCTGACTTTGCATCACGAAGAAGAATTGGCCCATATGATCTTTGCAGCGTCGGATATGTTTATCGTCCCCTCGATATTTGAACCTTGTGGTTTGACACAAATGATCTCTTTGAAGTATGGCTCTATTCCAATTGTGAGACGCACGGGTGGTTTGGCTGACACTGTCTTTGACGTAGACACTTCTGGTTTGCCAGAAGTGGATACAAACGGGTATACCTTTGACTTACCCGATATCCAGGGCATCAATTCTGCGCTAGATCGCGCTTTCCAGTGCTGGTTTCACGATCCCGATCGCTGGAGACATTTGATGATTAAAGGCATGAATATCGACTATAGTTGGAATAAACCCTCCAACCAGTATTTAGAAATGTATGAGAAGATCACAGGAAAGACCCGATGAATATTGCGAATTGCTTAACTGTTATCCGTCTCTTCATTAGTCCCATTTTTCTTTTAATCTATCTAGAACATGACAATCTAGGCATCAGCGATCAAACGCTTCCCTATGTCTTGCTAGGATTGTTTTTCATTGCAGAACTTTCAGATGCTTTTGATGGGTACTTAGCTAGGAAATACAATCAGGTCACCGATCTTGGCAAAGTGCTAGACCCCATGGCAGACAGCATCTTTCACATCTCTGTGTTCCTCACACTGACCCTTGAACCCGTTAAGCTCCCGATGTTGTTAGTTTTTGTCATCCTCTATAGAGATTATATCGTCAGCACGCTGAGGACACTTTGCGCCCTACGTGGATTCACTCTAGCAGCACGCTGGACAGGAAAGATCAAGGCTGTTACTCAAGCCGTCACAGCTTTTATCATCATCTGTTTATTAATTCCCCACTCGCAAGGGACTCTAAGCACGGCGATGTTGCAATGGATTAGCACCTGGCTCGTCGCTTTGGCTTCGGTTTACACCATTTTTTCGGGCTTCGATTACCTCTACTCCAATCGAGACTATATTCAAAAGGCCCTTACCCTTCCAAAAGAGGCTTAAAGCATGACCAAAAACCACCTGCCTGGTTCCTATGAGGTTTTGGGCGTTGGAGCTCCCTTCTTAGATCACGTGATTAAGGTAAGCCAAGCCTACCTAGACACAATTGAGGGGGAAAAGGGGGGCATGCAGCCTGTCGATTATGCCACTTTCCGCAGAATCATCGACCAAAGTGGCGTCCCTGTCAACCTTGCAACAGGGGGTAGCAGCTCCAATACGATTAAGGGCCTTGCCAATCTTGGACATGCCTGTGCGTTAGTTGGTAAGTTGGGCAACGATGAAGCAGGTGAGACATTTATCAAAGGGATTCAAAAGCTTGGCATCACTTCTTTATTGCAGACCACCACAACGCCGACCGGGCAGTTGGTTTGCATTGTAGGACCCGATGGCGAAAGGACCTTCAGAGACTACTTTGGAGCCAGTGAAGAGATGTGCTCTTCTGATCTAAAGCCTGAATTTTTTGAAGGCGTAAAGCTCGTCCATATTGAGGGGTACACCCTTTTGCGTGGCGATTTGACTCTAAAGGCGATGGAGATGGCTAAGCGCGCGGGTGCGAAGGTCTCCTTTGACCTGGCAAGTTTTGAATTGGCGAGCTCCTTTAAAAAGGAAATCGTCCAGATGTTGACCCACCACGTCGATATCCTCTTTGCTAATGCGGATGAAACCCGCTCGTTGACCGGTCTTACGCCCGATCAAGGATGTGCCATACTGAAAGACTTGTGCGACATCGCGGTCGTTTCCTTAAACAAAGAGGGCTGCTTGATAGGCCATGGGCCCGATGTGATGCACTGCATGGCTTATCCGGTAGAGCCTTTAGATACGACAGGGGCTGGAGATCTATTTGCAGCGGGATTTTTGCATGGCTACCTGACAGGCGAGAGTCTGCCTCAGTGCGCTCATTATGGGGCTTTGACGGCTGCGGAGGTAGTTCAGGTGTTTGGAGCGGAAATTCCCGCTGAGACCTGGCAGCATTTACGCAAAAAGATTCTTGGAAGCAGTTAGAGGCTCGCTTGCCGAAAGATCGTACGAGAGCTCATGGCGCAATCTAAAGATGCCATAGCAGTTGATCGCGAGGAGTAGTCCACCTGCAATCGACATCACCGTCTGGGCCTGCAGCGAATCCACAAAAGAGAAGACGAGCAGCGCAAGAACCGCATAAGCATAATAAATGCGGCGGCCCCACTGCGGTGCCAAATGCTCTGCGCACTTAAGTCCTACGCAAAAGTAGGCATTGATCGTCGAATAACCGAGCAGAAATAAGAAAAAGGGCATGAAGTAATTCATGTAAGGGAAATAGGCCGCTAGAGCTGTCTGCACAAGCATGCCCGCATCCATTTCCTGATGCCACACATCGGTGACTAGGATGACTAAAATGCTCGAGGTGCAGATGATGAAGGTGTCTAGAAAAATGTCAAAGATCACCAGGGCCGCTTGCTTTTCGGGTACTTTGGCGCTGCTTTCGCTGTGAATGACGGAGGCATAACCAATCCCCAGATCGCCTGTATAACAGCCTCGACGCACACCCTGCGAAATGGTCATTAGCAAGGTGCTTCCAAGGAAGCCGCCAAAAGCGGCATGGCCTGTGAAAGCAGCGCTAAAGACGCCCGTCAACGCGCTTGGCAGCACCTGAATATTGTTAAACAAGACCCAGCCGCTCATCCCAACGTACATAAGAACAAAGAGCGGAATGATGGCGCTCGAGATGGTACCCACGCGGCGCACCCCCCCACTACCGGCAAAGATCACCAAAAGCAGCAAACCGCCGATCACGAGATATTGGTTGACTTCGAGGTTGGAGGTCACGCTGGTCGTTATGACGCTAAACTGATAAACCTCAACCCCATAGACGCAAAGCAATAGAGAGACGAGCGTTGGCATCCAGGCCGTCTTGAAGACGCGTTGCAAGAAGTACATGGGGCCGCCGTCATAGCTCCCCTTGTTATTGGGGACGCGAAACTTTAGCCCTAAGTAGACTTCGGCATACTTGACCATCGAGCCGACGAGGGCGGTCATCCAGATCCAAAAGAGGGCCCCTGGGCCGCCGATTTGGACGGCCGTGCAGATCCCGACGATGTTGCCAATGCCGATGCAGCCGCCTACGCTGGCAAAGAAGGCTTTGAGCGGGTGGACGGCACCTGGGGTTGTTTCCCGCACCTTCAAAAATTCAAAAAATATCTTTACGACGTTTGGAAACTGGCGTAGCTGAACGAATTGCGAGCGAAAAGTGAGGTAAAGCCCGAGGAACATGA
>Ga0206912_1011_pt1 | contig 74322 bp, 38 predicted proteins | sample Alteio_BWOrgHeat_75_FD_152933 | JGI IMG/M metagenome (GOLD analysis project Ga0206912, IMG submission 152933) | Enriched cells from forest soil in Barre Woods Harvard Forest LTER site, Petersham, Massachusetts, United States -... | ecosystem: Environmental > Terrestrial > Soil > Temperate forest >... | reverse complement strand
TTCTTTATGTAATAATTCCAAAAATGGCTTCGGAACAAAGCGCTCTGTCGATTGATAGAGTTGATTCATGCGCTCAAAATGGCGGGAATTTTCCAAAGAAATTGCGGCTTGGGAAGAAAGGATACTCAGAACTTTCAAGCGATCTTGGGTGAAGGCATGGGAGACTAAATTGTTTTCCAAATAGAGTATACCCATAGTTCTTGACTGATAGGAAATAGGGGCACAAAGAATTGATTTGATAGAATTATTTGTCAGATAGGAGTCCTGTGCGAATTGTTCGGGTTGCACTGAAGCATCATGCAAAACAACAGCTTCTTTCGTTCGCAAAACATATGAAATAATTGAGAGGGGATAGGCAGTAGTATCGGGTGCAATTGCGGGATTGAGGTTTACATTTTCGAGCGTTCCTTCTGCTAACACGCGCAGAGGCTGTCCTTGCAAAATAGCCACCCGTTGGGCAGCGGCATTTTCGAGGACAATTTGGATAATTCTAGTCAGTAGCCGGTCTAAAACCATTTCTTCAGATATTGCTTGTGTAGCTTTTGAAATAGAAAGGAAATCAAAATGATCACCTTTTGCATATGAACTGCTAGTAATAGATCTATCTTCTGTTAATTTCGAAATTTCTGTAAGCCATTGCGGATACCTTTCTTCAAATTGCCTTGCTTTGCCAAGTGCCCCCCAACGTAGATAATAATTATAAGCTTCTTGCACGTAGGATTTGGCATATTTGGGTCTGTTTAATTGCAGCAGATAATCAGCTGTCCTTTCATTAATAAGTGCTACAAGATTAATGAATCCATTTGCTTGCGCAGCCGCAATGGACTGGTCGTAAAGACGCGTGACTTCCCCTTCTTCTTTGCTTAGACGCGCTGATTCTGCTCTTAGAAGCAAGCTTTGATGTGCATAATTAACCGGACAATATTTCGCCCAAATATCAATTTGCTTTCTTATTTTTTTAAAGTGCAACCTATGAATTTTTGTAACAAGAGAGGGTTTAGAATAAATACAATCAGCTATAGTTAAAGCATAGACGAGAAACCAATGACTCTGCATGTACATATTTCTTATGTTATCTCTATGATTCTCATAAAAATCTTTTCCTAAGTCCAAAGCCTCACTAGTATTATTCAGATAAAAGGCGAGCTCTAGTTGCGTCGCTTTCAATATAGCATTAATACTTTTGTCTTTTAAAAATGCTTGAGGAATGGATCCTTCCAAAGGCAATGTCATTTGTTCGCGAAAGATAAAAAGAATTGTAGAGATGAAATATTGTGAAGTAGTCTCCCATTCAATTTTTTTAATTTTATTTGTAAAGTTTTTAAGAGTGTGAAATTCGCGAGAAACATCCTCTAAAGGCTTTCCCATGTGAAATGATAAAAATGCCTTAAAAAGTAGTGTGTAACTTACAAAATTTAAATCTCCTGCTTCATAACTTAATTTCGTACATTGATTCAACCAGTCAATACTGGTTGAAACGTGGTTGCGAAAGTGATTAACCATGCCACCAATTGTAAAATAAAATCTGTTTGTAACGGCATATTTTATCTTTTTTTGAATATTTAAAAACGTGTCTATTATTTTTAGTGCGGAAGGGATATCGTTGAAAGCTAAATACATTTGGGCCATATTTGTCTGTGGATAAGGTGAGTATCCATGCAATATGAAATGTTTAAATCCTATTAATACATCCAGTAAAAATAAGTCATGATCATATAGATAGGTTGGGGCATATAAAACATACAGCATTCTCGCAATTTCCAGATGTTCAGGGTCGGTCATAGGTGAAAGAATATTGCTCAGGTCTTCGAGTTTTTTATTTCTAAGCAACCATTTTATCTTTAATAATTCGGCTATTATGTTTAACTTGCTCGGTTTTTCTTTTAGTTTAACATTAAACAATTTTAAAATTTCTAAGCCTGTTTTTACTGCTAAATCAGGTCTACCTATGTTATTGTAGATTTCAATCATAACGTAAGCAATTTTTGCCTTATCAAATTTATCTTGAATGTGACTTAATAGTTCATGAAATTGATTTTCAGCAATTTTTACATTTCCAGTTAAGTATTCGCATTCTGCTTTTTCCAGGTAGCATTCAAATAACTTTGCATAATCTTGTTCCCAATTAGGGGGATCTAATAGAAAAGCCCCAGCTTTAAAAGAAATCAAGGCTGCATGGTATGCTGTTGCTGTCTTGGCAGCATGTCCTACTTTAAGATAGAAGGAGGCCAATTCCTTTCTTTCGGCTTTGTCTGAGATTAAATTTAGACATTCAAGAAAGTGGTTCATGATTTCAGGTAGTCGGGTTTCAGAAGGGTGAAGAGCCCATTCTTTGAGAAGAAGACGGCCAATGGTCAATTGTTTTTCTTGTCTCATCTCTATCGGAATGAGGCTATAGGCTGCCTGTTGGATTCGATCGTGTAAAAATTTATAATGGATTTTTTCTTTTGAAATTTCTGAGTCAGTGAGTGTAGAGATCTCAATTTTTTGATAATTGTCTCCTGTGATTAATCCTGCTTGCAGTGGTTCCCATAACTCTAACTCGACTTCAGTTGGTTTTTTTGAGCTTATGACAGCTAGAGTTTGCAAATCAAAACTATTTCCAATACAGGCAGCTAGTTTCAAAAGTTCTTGTGCTTTTGTCGAAAGCCTTTGAATATTTTGAATCATTAGATCTATTACGTTATCTGTGATTCCTAAGTTTTTGATTTTTTCAAGATCCGCATCCCAAGCCAGTTTTTTATAGTTAAAAAAGAGAATATTTTCACGTTTAAGAAGTTTGAGAAACTCATTAATAAAAAATGGATTACCCAATGTTTTTTTATGTATAAACTGAGTTAAGCGTTCAGTTTCAAAAATGTGCTCCTGAAATGAATCCGTAATAAGATTTGAGAGATCCGATTGTTGCAGAGGTGTCAGGATAATTGTGCTAACAGGGATTTGTTTTTGTTGAATATCTCCCAGTGTTAACATTAAGGGATGCTCTCGGCCCACTTCATTATCACGATAAGCACCAAGAATTAAGAGATATTGAAGCGTGGTGTCACCAAAAATACCTTCAAGGAGTTTTAAGGAAGCATTGTCTGCCCACTGTAAATCATCTAAAAAGATGACAAGGGGATGTTCCGCTTTTGCAAAGATATGCAGGAAGTTCTGAAAAGTGTAGATAAAGCGGTTTTGAGCTTGTTGCGAAGCTAATTCAGGAATAGGTGGCTGCTTTCCAATTAAGAGTTCTAAATCGGGAATGACTTCAATGATGACTTGGCTATTGGCACCTAAAGTCTCTAAAATCTCTTTCCGGATTAATGCAAGCTTTTGTTCAGGTTCGCTCAGAAGTTGATGGATTAAGCTTCCAAAAGCTTGGACAAATGCAAAGTAGGCAATATTGCGTTGCAATTGGTCGAATTTTCCACTGATGAAAATTCCTTTATCTTGTGTCATGGGTTTGTGAACTTCACGAACAAGAGAGGTTTTCCCTATGCCCGAATATCCTGAAATAAGCAGAAGTTCTGTTGATCCTTGCGAAACTTTATGATAGGATTGTAAGATTTCTTTAATTTGTGAATCGCGACCGTAGAGCTTATGAGAAATGTGAAACTTATCAAGGATGTCATTTTGACCTAATTCGAATTTTTTTCCTTTTTGGCATTTTAGAAGGTCCGCTTTGATTCCCAGGGCGCTTGAGTAGCGGTCATCAGGATTTTTAGCCAATAATTTACTAATTAGCAGATCGAGAGGCTCGGAAATGTCTGGAATGTGAGGAGGTAACTTAGCAATATGATCATGAATGATTTCCAAAGGATCGTGCGATTCAAAAGGGAGTTTTCTTGCTAGCATTTCATAAAAAGTGACCCCCAAAGAATAAAAATCACAACGGTAGTCTGAAGGACGATTCATCCGACCCGTTCTTTCGGGAGCCATGTAAGCAAGTGTACCCTCTAGAAGATGTGGACTGATCTCTTCTTGTGTTTCTTCATTTAACTGGCTTGCCAGGCTAAAATCGATAATTCGAACTTCACCTGTTTCGGGATTATAAACAAGATTAGAAGGGTTAATATCTTTGTGAATGACATGATGAGCGTGAATCTCCGCTAGAATTTCCGTAATTTGATTTGCGATATTTAGAAACTGTTGGGGTGACAAAGATTTGGTTTCCAAATATTCCTTTAATGAAATTCCTCCCATATCTTCTTCAACGAGAATGAAAGAGGGTTGAGTGATAAATTCATCACTTTGGTTCACCCCTTTGATACCCTTCAAGTGTTGAAGGATGGTAAATTCGTGTTTAAGATCCTCGATATATTCAGGTTTAGGCGTTTCTGATCGTAAAGTCTTTAAAATAACTGGCTTGCCAGTTTTTTTGCTGATTGCGCGATAAACAATATTTTTATCGCTTGTATGAATTTTTTTTAGTTCGATATATTCAAGCAGATTTGAGGTGACCACTTGCATGATAAATACCTAATATTTCTAATTTTTATTATATATTTATTTTGTTTTTGTGACTATTTTTAATCCTCTAGATTTGAATAGTTAAAGCGTGTTAGGAAATTATTTATGCGTTAAAATAAAGGTGCCGTTCCAATTTTTGGGGGTGCCTTCTTTAATAAAGTGGTCGCAACGCTCAATTAAAATTTCGGTCACGCGGTCCGCAGGTAAATATTTCAGACATTTGGCAAATTGACTTTTGGCGGCTGCAAAATCACCCTTTTCATACTGCGCAAAGGCGTCATAGAAGAGGGCCAAGTACTCTTTCAGTGAGACGCCCACTAGCTTCTCTTCCCAATCGATCAATTCATAGAGTTGTGTCGGAATGTCTCTTCCCTTTAAAAATACCTTATCTATCCTTCTCAAGGGATAATTTTCACTGCCAAGTGCCTTGAAAGTATGATCCGTAATCAATAAATGGGTGCCATACAGTTTATTTAACGATTCCACCCGTGCTGCCGTGTTGGTGACGTCGCTAATAACAGCAGGATCGAGCCTTTCCTCTTCACCAATAATCCCAAACATGGCCGGCCCTGTATTGATGCCGATGCCCATTTCGAGCTCTAAACCACCCAACTCTCTTTGCTGTCTATTGAATTCTTTAAGCGCTGACAAAATCGCAATTCCCGCCTCAAAGGCATCTTGAGCAGCGTGAGGGAATAAAGCCAATATTCCATCCCCTAAAAATTGGTTAATGAATCCTCGGTATTTTCTGATCACGGGCGCAACGAACTTTAGGTAGCGATTGACGATTTTGAAGGCATCTTGGGAGGTCTGATTCTGCATAAGCGTTGTGAAATTGCGCAGATCGCTAAATAGCACTGTGACATCCTGTTCGACACCATCTCCAAGAGCAACGTCCTCGATATTTTTTTATGCAATAACTCTAAAAATGGCTTGGGCACAAATCGCTCTGTCGAATGGTACAATTGATTCATGCGTTCGAAATGGCGCGAGTTTTCCAACGAAATGGCTGCTTGTGAGGAGAGAATACTCAGCACTTTCAAGCGATCCTGGGTGAAAGCATGCGTGACTAAGTTGTTCTCAAGATAGAGCACACCCATAATTTTGGACTGATAAGAGATGGGAGCACAAAGCACGGATTTAATTTGATTCTTAGTGAGGTAGGGGTCTTGTTTGAATTGCTCGGGTTGATTGGTCGCATCATGCAACACAACCGCCTGCTTTGTGCGTAAGACATAAGCGGGAATTGAAAGCGCTAGATCATTTGAAGTAGGTTCAGAAGCTTCATGAACGTTTATTTTTTCTAAAGTACCTTCGGCAATAATGTGTAAGGGCTGTCCCTGAAGGATGACGACCCGTTCGGCAGCCGCATTCTCAAGTACAATTTGTACAATTCGGGTGAGTAAGCGGTCCAAAACCATCTCTTCAGAGATGGCTTGCGTGGCTTTGGAGATTGAGAGCAAATCCAAATTTTCAAGTTTTGTTGAATAACTAACATTTGTAACCATTGTTTCATGTTCTAAAAACCATTGAGGATAGGCTTGTTCAAGTTGTCTTAATTTTTCTGTTGCACCCCACCGTTGGTAATAGTGATACGCTTCCACTAGGTAGCCTTGCGCTAACTTAAGTTTATTAAGTTGCAGGTAATATTTACCTACGCGCTCATTGATGATCGCAACAAAATTGTCATATTTATTAACTTTAGCCGCTTCAATAGCTTGATCATAGAAATTTAGCGATTTAAGCTCGTTCTTACTGATTTTCTCCTCTTCAGCACGTACCCATTGAAGCAAATGCAAATAATTAGCCGGGCAATGTTCGTTCCAAAGAGATAGATTCGTTTCAATCTCTTTAATCATGCGTATATATTTCTTTTGTTTATCAGATGAAGCATTATCAAAATGATCGCTTATACATGCTGAAAGAAATGTTATATTCCATGCATATCTATAAATTGATTGATTAAACTTTTTAAGTTTATCATACCAATGTTCAAATATTTCTAGAGATTTCAACGTGTCATTGGCTAAGAAGGATAATAGGGCAGCAAGTGTCATCACTGAACCTTTAACGCTAAGATCCTGAGAAATAGGATAATGAAATAATTGATTCACTGAATCGACATCATACTGGCTGATTCCCAGTAAATACTCGATCGTTTTAGCACCACTTTCGGAAACGAGGGCCCAATCATCATTTTTAACTCTTCGCGAAAATTCAGTTGCAAGGTTGACTTTAGGTAAAACCTCCTTAAGTGGTTTAGACAAAGAAAATTCATTCAAAGCAATGAAAACTAAAGCATAGGTTGCATAAGTCAGATCTCCAGTTTCTAAACAATCTTTGTAGCTTTTCAAATATAAGTCAGTGGAGGTGGAAATTGGGTATTTGAAATGATGAACAACACTTGCATAAACAAATTCACGGATTTGTTTAGATTTTTCATCCACTAACAATTCGATTTTCTTGCTTAAATCAATTAATTCAAAAGCTGCATCAATTTTATTTAAATTGATGTATATTATAGAATTTAGCGCTAAAATAGCAGGCGTATAATTACTGTACCCGTGCTTGAGATAAATCCTAAATAATCTGATTGCAAGAAACGCCATCAATGTTTTATTTGACTGATAGGCTATATTAAAAATGCTTATCATCGTTTTTGTAATTATTAATTGTTCTTGGCTAGTCATTTTTCCTATTTGCTTATCTAGATTAGAAATGCTTCTAAATCTCAAATCAAATTTTAGTTTAGCAAATTCGGTTAGAATATTAACGCGACTTATTTTTTCATTAATTTTGACATTAAATAGTTGAAGGATAGCCAAGGAATAATGGATGGCATCTTTATGATACCCAAGATGCGCATACATCGTAGACAGTAACCCATAGATTTTGACCTTATTTTCTCGATTTTTTGATAAGATGATGAGCCTATCATAGTGCTCTTTCGCTTCTTCGATTTTACCAATTAAATATTCAGTCTCCGTAAATTCACTATATAATTGAAAAAGTAGAACATAATTCAGATTCCAATCGAGAGGTTCTTGTATATCTATCCCTGCTTTCAAGTAATAGTACGCAGTCTCATAGGCAATTGATTCCTTTGCAGCTAATCCTACCTTAAGAAAATAAGTAGCAAGGTCTAGTTTTTCTTGAGGCTCAGTAACCTTTAAACACATCATGAAATGATTCATAATAGAAGGTAATTCCGCAGCATTGGGATGTTTTTTCCAATCCTTTAATAGGGAACGACCTATGATCAAATTCTTTTGTTGACGAGTGGTTTCTGGAATTAAACTGTAAGCTGCTTGCTGGATGCGGTCATGTACAAATTTGTAGCTTTGATATTCGATGTTGGGAATTTCTTTGCCCAAATCTATATTTTGATAATTGACCCCGGCAATCAAACCTTTTTGTAAAGGGTCCCAAAGATGTTCTGCTATCTGTTTGGTTTCTTGCTCGCTGACGATCGATAAGGTTTTGAGATCAAAAGTGTGGCCGATACAGGCAGCGAGTTTCAAAAGCTCTTGTGCATTTACCGAGAGTCTTTGAATATTTTGGATCATCAGATCCACCACGTTATCCGTAATCCCTAGAGCTTTGATTTTTTCAAGATCTGCATCCCAAGCAAGTTTTTTATAGTTAAAGAAAAGGATGTTCTCGCGTTTAAGCAGTTTGAGGAATTCATTGATGAAGAAAGGATTACCCAATGTTTTTTTATGGATAAACTCGGTTAAACTTTCCGTTTCAAAGATGCGTGATATAAAAGAATCGGCGAGAAGATTCAAAAGATCTGATTGTTGGAGAGGTTTTAGGACAATTGTGCTGATAGGGATTTTCTTTTGTTGGAAATCTCCAAGTGTCAGCATCAGGGGGTGCTCACGGCTCACTTCATTATCTCGATAAGCCCCAATGACGAAGAGATATTGTAGAGAAGTGTCCGCAAAAATCATTTCAAGAAGATTTAAGGAACCATAGTCTGCCCACTGTAAATCGTCCAAAAAGATGACCAGAGGATGTTCCGCTTTTGCAAAGACATTTAGAAAGTTCTGAAAAGTATAGATAAAGCGGTTTTGAGCTTGTTGTGAGGCTAAAATAGGGACAGGGGGCTGCTTGCCAATTAGGAGTTCCAAATCCGGAATGACTTCGATGATGACTTGACTATTGACTCCCAAAGCCTCGATAATTTCTTGGCGGATTAAAGCAAGTTTTTGTTCGGGTTCGCTCAACAATTGATGGATCAAGCTTCCAAAGGCTTGGACAAATGCATGGTAGGCAACATTGCGCTGCAATTGATCGAATTTTCCACTGATGAAAATTCCTCTATCTTGTGTCATGGGTCTGTGGACTTCACGAACGAGAGAGGTTTTGCCGATCCCTGAATAGCCTGAAATAAGAAGAAGTTCGGTGGCTCCTTGCGAAACTTTGAGATACGATTGTAAGATTTCTTTAATTTGCTGATCGCGTCCATAAAGTTTATGAGAAATGTGAAACTTATCAAGGACATCCTCTTGACCCAATTCGAATTTTTTCCCTTCTTGACATTTGAGAAGATCCGCTTTGATACCAAGGGCGTTTGAATAGCGGTCGTCAGGATTTTTAGCCATTAATTTACCAATGAGCAAATCAAGCGACTCAGGAATGTTTGAAATGTGAGGGGGTAGCTTGGCAATATGATCGTGAATGATTTCCAACGGATCATGGGATTCAAAAGGGAGTTTTTTTGTTAGCAATTCGTAGAAAGTGACTCCCAAAGAATAAAAGTCGCAGCGATAGTCTGAAGGGCGGTTCATCCGGCCTGTTCTTTCAGGTGCCATATAAGCGAGTGTTCCTTCTAAAAGATGTGGACTGATTTCTTCTTGTGTTTCTTCATTTAATTGACTTGCTAAGCTGAAGTCGATAATTCTTACTTCCCCAGTTTCGGGTTTGTAAATGAGATTTGAAGGGTTAATATCTTTGTGGATCACATGATGAGCGTGAATCTCTGTTAAAATTTCAGTGATTTGAATCGCGATATGTAAAAACTCTTGCAAAGACAAGGATTTTGTTTCTAAATATCCCTTTAATGAGATCCCCCCTATATCTTCTTCTACAAGAATGAGGTTGGGTTGGGTTAAAAAGTCATAACTTTGGTTGACCCCTTTAACGCCTTTCAGGTGTTGAAGAATGGTAAATTCATGTTTAAGATCTTCTATGTATTCTGTTTTTGGCGTTTCAGATCGCAAGGTCTTTAGAATGACTGGGGTGCCTTTTTTTTTGCTCAATGCACGATACACAATATTTTTATCGCTTGTATGAATTTTCTTTAATTCAATGTATTCATCAAGTGCATTTGAAGTGACCGTTTGCATCGTTGATATCCTAAAGTATGTTTACAGTTTCTGGAATATAGGATTTAATTTTATTCGATATTAAACTTATATAGGGTTCTTTTATTATTTCAAAATGATTGCAAGTTAGCACAATCTTTTCTAAATGCTCAATATCCGAAAATTTTGAATCCAAATCAGGATCAAAGTAATCAGCGTTGTAGGAGTATCCAAGTGTTTCTAATAAACCTATTTTTGATTTGAAGATACAAGCATTTTTAATGTTATTCACTTTAAATTCTTTCATCGCAGTGTTAATATGCTCGACATTATTTTTGAAAACTTCGTAACGTCTTGTGAAATCTTTTTCATCAAGTTCTATTGAGAAAATATGGATGGCTTTGGCTCTTTTTAATAAGATATTTAGTATTTTTTCTGTTTCTAGAGTGTTGAATTCTTCAGTAGTTATTTCGATGTTTACTCCCGATTCTTTATTTATAAAATCCAAAAACAATTTTATGTAGTTAGGTTTTTGAACTTGAACATTAGGTACTTCTATGAAAAAGAGGGTGTTTATTTCCTCTCCTTGTTGTTGAAATTTTGCAAGCAAACGAGAGGCAATCACACTTCCACCAGACCAACCCAAAATGTAATAAGGACCTTGTGGCTGCACGCTTTTTATAGCGGCTATATAATCTTCTATCCGGGTTTGAAGAGTCTCGTGTGGGATTTCATGGTTTTCGAGTCCTTTCGCTCGGATAGCATAGAGAGGATATTCAGGGCCAAGAGTTTTGGCCAAATCCACATAATAAAAAATATCTCCTCCAACAGGATGGATGCAAAATAGGGGAGCATGGGATCCATGAGTTTGAATCGGGACAAGCAGCGATTTGGGGTTAAAAGGCTCTTGATTATTGCTTGAAGGTTTTTGTGTAAGGAGATTATCGATATACTTTGCTAATTGTGAAATGGTGGGGTGTTCAAAAATGAGAGTCGAGGGAAAGGAATAAAGATTTTCGAAATCATTTTGAAGGTGATTGCGGAATTCAACAGCCATGATTGAATTGATACCCCAATCAAAAAAGTTTTGATTAACATCAAGATCTCGATTATCGGGAAGATGCAACACCTTTTTTAGTGTATTTTGAATGTGATTTTGAAGAATTTTCTCCCTTTCATCTGAAATTTCTAGAAGAGTTAATAGGCGGGGGCCTTCCCTGCTGTTTAGTGGAGGTTGAAGAATTTCAGTTCTATGTCCAGACGGGATTAAATTTTTTGGCCAATAGCTTTGTCTTTGAAAAGGATAAGCGGGTAAAGAAATTTTGTTGCGAGCATAGGGCGCATCAAATTCTTTCCAATCAACGTTGATCCCTTTCATATAGAGATTAGCAACGAGATTCATAAGTGAATTCCAGTTTAGCTTGGAGTCTATATTGATCAGAATAGCTCCTTCAAGCTCTTGTGGAAGCGATTTTGGGGGGCGATGCAAAAGATTGATCCAGTAATCGTCATTTAAACTTTCCTTGCCGAGAACTTTTCCTGTTAGACTTGAAATGAATTTTGAAGTTGGAGATTGGTAATTTATTTTATCTCCGGAGATTAACTTATGTGCGTTTTCTAAGGTCATAAGGCCTGCCGCAATTGCTGCAACATATTCTCCATACCCGTGCCCCATGACATAATCAGGTTTAATTCCCCAGCTTTTCAAAAGTTGATAGAAAGCATATTCAAGAGCAAAAGATTGAGTAGCACACTGATCGAAAGCTGTCTTAAAGGTAGGTTGCGTAGTATAAAATTCTGTTTGCAGCAAGCCTTCATGCCCAGGAAAAACAAAGACGATGGGGGGCGTTTTGTCGACAATAACCCCTTGAATAGTCTCTAACTTCTTGAGAAGCTCATCTGTAGATGTTGCCGTAAGAGCAAGACGGTGTTTAAAGTGAGCTCTTCCGGCATTGGCTGTATAGGCGATATCAGCAAGGGATGCGTCAGGATGGGTTTTGAGGAAGATAATATAGGAAGCGATGATCTCTTTCAGGGCTTTTTCTGTTTTTGCAGAAAGGGCTAATAGGTGCAGAGGGCGATCAGAGGGCGATGGTTTTTTTTCCGGTAGGGGAGCTTCCTCTAGGATTGCATGGGCATTAGTTCCACCAATTCCGAATGAACTGATGGCTGCAATTCGGGATTTTTCAGAGTGCTTCCAAGGAATGGCCTGAAGGGGTATTTTTGCAGGAATGGCGTCTAAACTAATGAAAGGATTAAGTGAGGTAAAATTGATGTGGGGTGGAATGGTTTCGTTTTGGAGGGCTAAAATTAGCTTTATCAGGCCAGCAATGCCAGCTGCGCTTTCTAGGTGGCCAATATTTGTTTTAACTGATCCAATCCAAAGAGGCGCTCGAGGGTGATTTTTAAAGGTTGAAATAAGAGCTTGTATTTCAATGGGATCGCCTAGAGAGGTCCCTGTGCCATGCGCTTCAAAATAGTCAATCTGACTGGCTTTTATGTGCGCCTTACCCCAGACTTTTTTTAGCAGGGCTTCTTGGGATATACTGCTTGGGACTGTTAAGCCAGAGCTTACGCCATCATGGTTAACTCCAGTCCCTTTAATGAGTGCGAGTATCCTATCATTATCTTTGAGAGCATCCGAAAGTCTCTTTAGAACGACGACGCCACAACCCTCGCCTCTTGCAAAACCATCTGCTTGGGCATCAAAAGTTTTGCAATGTCCTTCTGGCGATAACATTTTAGATTTGCACATCTCAATAAATACATAAGGAGATAACAGGAGATTGACCCCTCCAACTAAGGCGAGATTGCATTCATCTTCTCTTAAGCTCTGACAAGCCAAATGGAGTGCCACAAGAGAAGAAGAACAAGCCGTATCGACAGGCATGGAAGGGCCCCGCAAGCCTAAAATATAGGAAATTCGACCGGTAAGTACACTGGTCGCATAACCTGTGACTTGATAGGCATCGATGGAAGTTTCAGGGGCTAATTTAGTTAAAAGATCGTGATAGTCGTGTGAAGAGGCGCCCACAAACACACCTGTAAGGGAATCTTTTAGTTTAGAAGGATCTATTCCTCCTTGTTCTAAAGCTTCCCAGGTGACCTCAAGCAAAAGCCTTTGTTGGGCGTCCATTAACTCCGCTTCACGAGGAGAAATGCCAAAAAATTCAGGGTCAAATTGATCTATAGGCAGGTCGAGAAAGCCGCCTGAACGCACATACATTTTGCCAGGTGTATCAGGATTGGGGTCATAAAACTCATCGACATTCCACCGGTCTTTTGGAATTTCTTTGATCCCGTCGTAACCCTTTTCTAAAAGTTGCCAAAATGAATCAGGTTTATTAGCTCCACCAGGAAAGCGGCAACCCATGCCCACGATGGCAATGGGTTCAATTTGTTGAGTCTGTAAATCGATGATCTCTTCTTCTTTTACTTCTTCTTTAGGAATTAGCAGGTTAAGAAGAAATTCAGTTAAGGCATTTACAGTGGGGTGGTCAAAAGTTAAAGTAGCAGGCAATTTAGGAAGGGTTCCAATATCTGTTTGGAGTTGATTTTTCAGTTGCACAGCCATTAATGAATCCAACCCCCTGTCGAAAAATCCTTGATCATCCTTCAGCATTTGCGTAGAAGTTAAACCTAAAACTTTGCGGAGGGCCTTTTGGATATGTTCTCGAAGGACTTTCTCTCTGTCCATGGGATTAGCCATTTGCAATTGTTGGATGAGAGAAACTTTTGCTTCTATCTTTTGAGGGGTAGGGATGAGTTCAGTAAACCATTGGAACTTGCGACCTTGATGTTCGATGAACAATGTCCAGTTGATATCTGCAGCGAGTACTTGTGGAATATCCGTTTGCATTAAGGACTCTAAGGCCTTTATTCCTAATTCGGGGTCAAAAGGATTAAATCCAGCGAGGCGATGCTGTTCAGCGAGTTTTGCAGCCAGGCCAATGTTTCCCCAGGGGCCCCAACAGATGGATTGAGCAGGCAAGCCCAGTTGTTGTCGATAGTAGGCTAGGGCATCTAGGTAAGCATTGGCTGCAGAGTAATTTGTTTGTCCAGCATTTCCGATAAAGGAAGCAAGTGAGGAGAAATAGACACAAAAATCCAAGGGTTTGGATATTGTGGCTTGATGCAAAAGCCATCCACCAGTTACTTTGGGGGCGAAAACTTCTTCGAAATAAGCCCATGTTTGTCCCTCTAAAGAGGCATCGTGGAGGACTCCTGCGGCATGGATCACCCCTTTTAATTCGGGCCATGATTGTCCAAAATTTTGGATGAGGGTATTTACCTCTTGTTCTTTGCTAATATCACATGACACAGCTTCTATCTTTACACCTGGGGCGTTGATACTAGGTTCTGGGGGTATTTTGCGCCCCACTAAAACAAGATGCTTAGCTCCTTTTGAAATAAGCCACTCAGCTATTTTAAGACCTAGTGCCCCAAATCCCCCTGTAATTAAGTAACTCCCTTGCGGATTGATATGTAATTTTTTCTCTTCAGGCAGTGTGATGACAACTTTTCCAATCTGTTTAGCCCCTCTAAGATATTCAAAGGCTGATAGGGCATCGTTTATCTTGAAATTGGTCATAGGCAGAGGTTTTAAATGACCTTTATCAAAATCTGCTAAGGCCTCATTTAAGGCCCTTTGTGCTTTCTTGGGTTCGTTAGCAATGATCGTGTCTAGAGCTAATATAAAATAGGAGATATCGGGTCTAGTTTTAGACATCTCTTCTTGTGTCCAGATGTCGCGCTTGCCGATTTCGACAAAGCGTGCATTTTGATGACAGGCCTCTAAAGATTTGGCAATAAATCCTTCACCTGAAAGAGAATTTAATACGACATCTACTCCTTGACCGTTTGTATCACGCAAAATAGCTTCGGCATAATCTAAGCTTCTCGAATTATAAACGTTCTTTACACCTATCTCGCGAAGATAGGCGTGTTTCTCTTTACTACTTGCTGTCGCATAAATGACTGCGCCTAGCTGTTTGGCAATTTGAATGGCTGCTAGGCCTACACCACCTGTAGCGGCGTGAATGAGAATTTTCTCTCCCGCCTTTAATTTTGCTAACTCATGTAAAGCGATATAGGCTGTCGCAAAAACGATGGGTATTGTTGCAGCTTCTGTAAAATTCAGATTCGATGGCTTCATGCAGCACAGATCTTCATCAACAGTGGCCTGTGAAGCAAAGCACCCTTGTGTAAAACCCATGATGGCATCGCCCACTTTAAAGTGAGTCACCTCTTTACCTACCTGTGAAACCACACCTGCAAATTCATTTCCCATCAAGCCGGGATCTCCTGGATAAAGCCCAGTGGCATTCAAGACATCGCGGAAATTTAATCCAGCGGCCTTTACATCGACGATTAATTCATGAGGTTTCAATACTTCCTTAAAATGAAAGGGTTTTAACAATAAGCTCTCTAAATCCCCTTTTGTCGTGGTTTCAAGTCGATAGGGTTTAGGAGGCGACAGCAGTTGTTTGCCTGAACGTTGCATATCTTTTAAGTGCAATATGCGGGGAACGTAACGAACTCCTTTCCGGTACGCAATTTGGTCTTCATTATCTCTTTGAAAAAGTTCTTCAATCAAATTAGAACTATTCTGCTCAAAACTAGCTTCAGGATCTAGATCGACATGGAAGCAGGCAAGTTCCGGATGTTCCAAGGCAAAACTTCGATAAAATCCAACAAAAGGGGTTTGAGTCATTTGGACGTTTGTTGGTGGGACGGGTTGAGCTCCCGTTGTGATGAATCCCAATGAGGGCGTTTCGACTAAAGCCTGAGATAGATGTAAAGCTCCTTTCATGTTGTTTGAAAGATACAGAATGCCGGCGTTTGGATATTGACTAAGCAACGTCTCGAATGAATTGGTATCTTCGGGCCCAAAAAGATGGCATTTTGTTCCTTTACCTTGAAGAAGGGAAATCACAGCATGGGTCAGTTCATTTCCTTCTGAGCCAATCAAATAAACAGAGGGTGCTTTAACTTCACTGCTTGATTTCAAGGGTTGTTTTTGCCAGGAAATTTGATAGAACCATTTTTTAATTTGATTTTCCCCTTCTAGACTGCGCTGAAATTGTTCGCGATTTGGCTTAAGGGCATGGAAACCGCGAATCTCAACTAATAGATCTCCATTCGTTGAAATAATTTCAAGATCCGCTGTGAGAGAGAAATCTGTTTTCTCGGTTACTTTTCCGTGCATTCGAATAATAGAAGGTAGGCTCGCATAACATGAGAGTTTATCAATGCCTACAGGGAGATAAATCGAATCATTGTCTTTAGCTAATAGCGTTTGGAAGCAACCATCTAAAAGGCGTGGATCACACATGCTAGAGATGTCGTCAGGAACGTGCAATTCAGCGAAGATTTCGTCATTCCCCACCCACAGCTGCTTGAGCGCTTGGAAATGGGGTCCATAGTTTAAACCCTTGGCAGCATAACGTTCATAGAAGTCGGTGAGGGAAACAGATGTCGGACAGTGTTTCTTTAATTCATCCACATCAAGAACAGTCTGAGAAGGCATCTTTGATTGTACATTTGCCGTGGCATGGCATTTCCAGTTGCCTTGATCATCTCGACTATAGATCGACAATCTGTTTTCTGGATCAGCGATAACTTGAATAAGCGAAGGGTTTTCTTCGGATAGAGGCAACGGGGCTTGGATAGATAAATTTTCAATCGCGAGGGCATCGCGTTTCAAGAGCTGACGACCAGCGGCGAGGAGGATCTCTACATACCCTGCACCTGGGAATATCACAGAGTTGAAGACTTGATGATCTTTCAGATAAGACAGGGCGTCTAAATCAAGTGTATTTTCAAAGATTTTTTCATGCGAAGCCGATTCCAAATATTCTCCTAAGAGAGTGTGACCGCCGTGTCTTTGAACTCCTTTTTGCTTCTTGGATAACATCTTGGGCCAATAGCGTTGCCTTTGGAAGGGATAGGTTGGCAAGATGACTTTTGTACGGTGGTAAGGGGCATCAAATCCATTCCAATCAATGCGCACCCCCGCTTGATAGAGTTGTCCAACACTTTCTAGGATCGTTTCCCAATCATCATGATCCCTTCTGAGGCTGGGAAGCCATAGTCCCACATCTTGAGGCAGGCATTGCGAGCCCATCCCCGCTAAGACAGGATGAGGCCCTACTTCAAGAAATAGATCGCCTCCTTTTTCATGAGCTAACTTAATCCCTTCGTAAAATCTCACGGGGTTGCGGATATGATCGGTCCAATAGGCAGGCGTGAACTCATCGGAGCGCATGATGCGTCCGGTTAGATTGGAGATAAAAGCGGTTGTAGATGGTTGGTAGTGGAATGTTTGAGCTATTTTTCCAAATTCATCCAATATGGGATCCATCAATTTTGAATGGGAGGCGATGGAAACATGCAAACGATGGGTCTTGATATTTTTGGCTTGAAAAAACTCTAATATCTTATTCACATCTTCTTCTTTGCCCGAGATAACTGTTGCGATGGGTCCGTTGATGGCTCCTATCTCCACTTCGGCCCCGCATTGGACCATGGCTTGTTGGATGGAGTCGAGGTCAACGGCTAAGGCTGCCATGGCACCACCAGGAGGCAATGTTTGCATCAAACGCGCACGTGCGGAGATGAGTTTCAAGCCATCCTCTAAGCTTAAAATTCCAGCAACTGTTGCTGCGACATATTCGCCAGCGCTATGACCCATGACATAGTCGGGTTTGATGCCCCAGCTGGCCCAAAGCACCGCAAGGGCGTACTCAAAGGCAAATAATGCAGGCTGCGTATTGCCGGTTTGATCCAATTTTCCTTCACTTTGGAAGATGAGATCGATAAGAGGTGTATCGATATAATCTTTTAAGATTTCGGCACAGCGATCAATAGCAGCTTTAAAAACCGGTTGAGTATCATAAAGCTGCTTACCCATTTTGGGGTATTGGGCCCCTTGACCTGCAAAGAGGAAGGTGATTTTTGGCACTTTCGTGGGGGCTTGACTAACTTGATAATCCTTTGCTTGCAGCTTCGTCAGAAATTCCTCGCTGGAGTGGGCAGCAATGGCGATTCTGGTATTGAAGTGATCTCGGCCTGTGTTGGCTGTGAAGGCAATATCAGTAAGAGAACCTGCTGGTTTTGATTGAACATAATTGTCCACAAGTTGTTGAAGAGCTTGTTCATCTTTTGCAGATAAAGCAATGAGATGCATGGGACGGTCTATCTCATTTTTTTGCTTTTCTTGTTGAGGTGCTTCCTCAAGAATCACATGGGCATTCGTGCCGCTATAGCCAAAGGCATTGATACCAGCTAGTCGTGGTCGGTTTCCTCTAGGCCAAGGGGTAAGCTTCAAGGGGATTTGAGCAGGAATAGCGTCGAGGAGGATATGTGGATTAAGTTCATGGAAGTTTAAGTTGGGAGGAATGGCTTCGTGCTGCAATGACAAGATGATCTTGATAAGTCCTGCAACACCGGCACCTGCTTCTAAGTGCCCAATATTGGTTTTTACGGCTCCTATCATTAGAGGAGCACTTTTTCTATGCCCAAAGACGGATGTCAAGGCATTCACTTCGATGGGATCGCCAAGAGGGGTTCCAGAGCCATGCGTTTCGATGATATCGATGGCATCGGGATCAAGTTGAGCAGATTCTAAAGCTGAGCGTATGAGGGTGGCTTGCGCTTCCCCGTTGGGGGCAGTCAGTCCTGAACTTGCCCCATCGTGGTTGACAGCTGTCGTGCGAATCACTGCTAAAATCGGATCGTTGTCTTGGAGAGCCTTGGACAAGGGTTTTAAGACCAGCACACCACAGCCTTCGCTTCTCACATACCCATCGGCATTTTTATCAAAAGTTTTGCAATGGCCATCGGGTGCAAGGGCATGCGCTTTGCAAAAAGTGATGTGATAATCGGGTTTAAGAATGAGGTTCACACCACCCACTAACGCCAAATCGCTCTCATTGGCATGTAGGCTTAGACACGCGAGATGAACGGCAGAGAGAGACGATGAACAAGCCGTATCTAACATCATAGAAGGACCCTGCAGGCCTAAAAAGAAGGAGAGACGACCTGCTAGGATGCTCATGGCATTTCCTGTATTGGAATAGAAGTTGATTTCGTTTTCCGATGCATAGGCTGAAAGGAGATTATCAAAATCGCGTGTGCACTGACCAATAAATACACCCGTACGCGAACCCACCAGAGATTTTGGATTGATCCCAGCGCGCTCTAAGCTCTCCCATGCAACCTCTAATAAGAGTCGTTGCTGAGGATCCATCATCTCGGCTTCTTTTGAACTAATTCTAAAGAAAGGGGCATCAAAGAGATCGTAAGGGACATTCAGAAATCCACCGAACCGCGTGTACATTTTGCCGGGGGCGTCTGGATTGGGATCATAGTAGTCATCGATATTCCAGCGCTCTTTAGGCACTTCGCTGATAGCGTCATAGCCTTGGGAAAGAAGCTTCCAATAGGTCTCAGGATCGTTGGCACCCCCAGGAAAACGACATCCCATGCCAATGATGGCAATGGGTTCAGAGCGCGCTTTTTCCAGCTTTTTAATTTTGCTCTCAGCTTTGCTCAACAAGTAGAAAGCTTGTTCTAGAGGAGATAATTCTTTTTTATTGGTCGCCATCTTCTATTCCTCTATCGACCTTTGGTATTTTTCTCTTAGAATTCTCATCATCTCGTCCTCATCCATTTGAGGTAACTCTTCAACGGGTTCGATTTTTTCGATTTGTTCATGAAAAATATGCTTCTGAAAGTATTTGATGAGGGCTTCGATATTGGGGTAATCAAATGCTAAGGTAGCTGGCAAGCTAACTTCTGGACCAATATCAGCTTGCAACTTATTTTTTAATTCGATAGCCATCAAGGAATCCATCCCGATCGTGGTGAATCCTTCTTCATTATCTAGCGCTTGTGTGGGGGGCATGCCTATAATCCCTTTGACCAAGCCGCGCAAATAGTCGCGCAAGATGCTTATTCTTTCGTTTGGGTTTGTATCTGCCAAACGTTGAAGAAGCGCGATCGTTTCAATTTTGGTTGGGGCTGTCATCCTATTCCAATCAAGTGGTGCGATTAAAAGATTCGCTAAATCCAGCTCCAGAGCTTTTTCAAAAACAAGCAAGCCTTCTGCAGGTTTTATAGGTAAATAGCCTCTTGCCTGTTGTTGTTGGGTTAAATGTGCAGCCATGCCGACTTCTGCCCAAGGTCCCCACGCGATAGACAGAGCAGGCAGACCCAGTTGATGGCGGTATTCTGCAAAGGCATTTAAGAAAGAGTTGGCGGCAGCATAGTTGCTTTGTCCCGGTATCCCCAATACGGATGAAATGGATGAAAAAAGCACAAAGAAATCGAGAGGCAGCTTTGCCGATGACTCATGTAAATTCCATGTACCGAAAACTTTAGGCGCAAACACTTTTTCAAAATGGGCCTCGTCTTGAGAAACGAGTACGGCATCCTCTAAAACCCCTGCGGCATGCAAGATTCCCTTCAAGGGAGGGGTAACGGTCTGCATCAAACGATCGACCGCAGCTTTATCTGCTATATCCAGTTGCACAATTTCGATTTGCACCCCTTGTTTTTTGAGTCGCTCCAACGCTTCTTTTGCATTTGCTTGGGGAGCCGATCGCCCCACCAAAACAAGATGACGAGCACCCTTATTAGCTAAAAATTCCGCAAAGAGTAAACCGAGGCCTCCTAAGCCTCCTGTGATGAGGTAACTGGCGCTTGGATCGAGTTGGAGAGCTTTTGCGGTAGGGGGTATCAACACCACTTTTCCGATGTGTTTAGCGCGCTGCAAAAATTTAAAAGCCTCTAAGGCCTTAGTAAGAGGATAGATCTTACAAGGAAGAGGATGGAATTGCTCTTGCGAAAATTGATCGACGACACTTTGAAGCAAAACTTGTGCCTCAGCAGGTTGTTGAAGGATCATGGAATCGAGCGCAAAAATGTAGTAGGCAATGTCGGGTCGTGACTTGGCCATCTCCTCTTGGGTCCAAATTCCTCGTTTTCCAATCTCAATAAAGCGCGCTCGCGAGTTGCAAATGCTAACCGATTTTTCAATGAACCCTTCACCTGAAAGAGAATTTAAAACGACATCCACACCGCGTCCTTGAGTATCTTTCCTAATCTGTTCAGCGAAATCTAGACTGCGAGAATGATAGATATGTTCTACACCCATCTTGCGCAGATATTCTTGCTTTTCAGCACTACCTGCGGTCACATAGATCTCAGCCCCCATCTGTTGGGCTATTTGAACCGCAGCTAACCCCACGCCTCCGGCAGCAGCATGGATCAACACTTTTTCTCCCGCTTTTAGTATCGCCAGTTCATGGAGGGCGTAATATGCTGTTGCAAACACTATGGGGAGAGCTGCCGCTTCGACAAAGCTTAAAGTTGCGGGTTTAGCAACTAAGAGGGAATCCGAGGTTATCACGCGGTTTGCAAAACCTCCGAAGACAAATCCCATCACGGAATCGCCCTTTTTAAAACTTCTTACCCTTGTTCCCACTTGCGTGACAACGCCAGAGCACTCTAAGCCCATCAAACCTGCATCTCCCGGATACAATCCCATGGCATTCAAGACATCGCGAAAGTTGAGACCGGCCGCTTTGACGTCGAGAGCAATTTCATTGGGTCCTAATGTTTCAGGCCATTCAATTGGTTTCAAAATCAAATTGTCTAGAGGACCCTTTGCAGAAGTATCTAATCGATAAGCCTCGCTCGAAGTTTTTGATTCCTGCAGGCGTTGCAGATGAGGTACAAAACGTACCCCTTCTCGATAGGCGACCTGATCCTCAGAACCTATGTGGGTGAGTTCTGCAAGAATTTGGGAAATCTCTAATGAGCTGGGATCTAAATCTAGATGACGGCAAACGATTTCAGGATGCTCTAGTAAGGCGATTCTGCGCAATCCCAAGAGCGGGGCATGTTCTAACGTTGGAAGATGAGACCCAAGAAGCTGAACTCCAGCTGTGATGAGCCAGATGGGAGGTAAATGGTCTAATTTAGCTTCTAGTAATGACTGGAAGAGAAGTAATAGATGGAGAGACCCCTTGTGTTGGGCATCTTGAAGGGTTTGTTTAGACAAAGAGGGGTGGTTCCCAATTGATCCTAAGTGAATGATTCCAGCAAGAGGGGTTTGCAATAAAGAGAGGAACTCCTCTTTCGTTTTGGGAACTTGCGTGGGCTGGATGCACTTGCATCCCTTGCTGCTTAACTGTTTATTTATTTGATCAGCAAGACCTGAGGAATCTGCTAGGATCAGCCACGTTCCTTGCAAGGGCGATTCTACGGCAGGTAAAGGCTCAGGATCCCAGTCAGTCGTATAAAACCACTGAGTGACATCTGTCTTTAACGTCTTCAAAAGATTTTGACGCGATGCTTGACGGAAGTCGAAGTTGTGGAGAGTTCCGACAACTTGGCCTTTGTCATTTAATAGCGAGATGTCCAGAGAGATGGAGCGATCATTGGCTGTCTCATTTTGTTTGGCATAGACCCAAGTAGGTCGTCCTAAAGTGGCATCAAAGGTAAATTCTTCTAAACTGAAGGGGATAGCCAACATTTTCTCCTGCCGTTTGGAAAGGATGATCTGCAGCAGGGGTTGGAGGCAGCTATCGATCAAGCCTGGATGGAGAACATATCCTTCTTCTTCATTTCCTTTAGGGGCGCGCAGCTTCGCTAGAATTTCACCATTCCCAACATCTACTTCTTCGAGCCACTGAAAGTGCGGTCCTAAATCCAATTCTAGCTCTTTTCCCAACTTGTAGATCTGGTCATTGGTCATTCGCTCTTTGCAACGTGCTTGGATATCTTTAAGAGATTCCTGCCCCACGCTCATTTTTTTCTCATCCACGATCCATCCTTGGACGTGTGAGTTCCAGCTATCATTTGTGCGACTAGTGATTTCAAATCGTCTTTTCCCTTCAACAGAGGGATGGATGGAAGTCTGCACTAAAGTGGCTTGTGAGGTAAGTAAAAGAGGATTTGTAAATTCGATTTTTTCCAACGCATAGATATTTTGCTTTAGTGCAGCTAAGATGGCCGAAAGATAGGCTGCACCCGCAAGGACAGGGACTCCATAAATCTTATGATCAGGAACAAAATCGGGCCATTGGTCTGTAAATTCACTTTCAAAAATGCTTCCAAGGGGTGATTCAACATGTCGCAAGACGATGCGTTGAGCAGATGAAGATATCCAATAACTTTGTCTTTGGAACGGGTAAGTAGGGAGTGCTATTTTTTGGCGGTGATAAGGTTGATCAAAACTCATCCAATCGATATCCACGCCCTGTGTGTAGTGGTTCGCCAAAGTCTGCAATAATGCAGGCCACGGGGTATCGAGAGCGATGGTCACTTTGTAATGAGTGGTATCAGATTTATCTATGGAATATTCGCCGGAGTCATGCACAAAACTGATGTATTGATTGGGTGCTTTTGCCACCATTCCCGAGATATAATCCCGTTTTTGCAACTTCTCGAGAAATTGAGGGATGTCTCTAGCAATGATTGCCGCGCGGTATTTAAAATGATTGCGGCCTACATTAGCTGTGAAGGCTAAATCCCCTAAGTTGATGTCCGGATGAGCATTCAAAAAAGCTTGGTATTTTGCCAACAGATCCGTTAAGGCCAGCTCTGTTTTTGCTGAAAGGGTTACCAGGTGGAGAGGCCTTTCCTGATGGGTTTGTGAAGTAGGTAATCGAGGAGACTCTTCCAGGATGGCATGAGAGTTTGTTCCGCTAAATCCAAAGGCACTGATAGCTCCTAGGCGTTTTTTGCTCCCATTCGGCCAGGGAGTGGGTGCAGAGACTATTTTAGCCGGGAAGCTGAGGTCGATCTTTGGGTTCAAAGCATGGAAATGGAGATTCTTTGGGATGGTGGCGTGTTCGAGCGAAAGGACGACTTTCAGAAACCCTGTGACCCCTGCTGCAGCCTCTAAATGCCCGATATTGGATTTCACACTTCCCAAAAGGAGCGGCTGATCCCTTTGCTGACCATACGTTTCTGCAATGGCACTGACTTCTATGGGATCTCCAAGGGAAGTCCCAGTGCCATGTGCTTCTATGTAATCGAGGTCAGTTGAAGAGACTTTAGCCCTAGACATCGCTTTATTTATGACGGCGACTTGCGCTTGCTGGTTGGGTACAGTGAATCCTGTGCTCAACCCATCTTGATTGATAGCAGTCCCTCTTATTACAGCACGGACGGGATCTCCATCTAAGAGGGCATCCGAAAGTCTTTTTAAGACGACGACCCCACACCCTTCTCCACGCACATACCCGTCGGCAGAAGCATCAAAAGTTTTGCAGTGTCCATCCGGAGAAAGCATATTGGCCTTAGAGAAGTCGATGTACCAGTGCGGCAGGATATTAATCTGTACACCTCCTGCTAAAGCCACATCGCTTTCTCTCATCTGCAAGCTAAGGCAGGCCTGATGGATGGCGACGAGAGAGGAGGAACAAGCGGTATCGATGGCCATATTAGGCCCTTGCAGGCCCAAGGAGTGGGAAACACGTCCGACAACGGCACTTGCAAAATTCCCCGTACCGATATAGGCGTTGTGGGCATCATCTTCTGCTGCATCGCGCAACAAATGCTCATAATCATCTGTAGAAATGCCGACGAATACACCCGTCGATGTGCCGATCAATGAATCTGGAGCAATCCCTGCATTTTCAAGCGACTCCCAGCACACTTCTAATAAAAGCCGCGCTTGTGGATCGATGTATTTGGCTTCGCGAGGACTGATGCCGAAAAAAGCGGGGTCGAATAAATCGATATCGTTCAAGAAGCTACCGTAGCGAATGGAGGAGGTTCCAGACTGTAAATTCAAACGCTCCTGTGGAAATTCGGTTATCCCATCGATGCCGTCCATCAAAAATTGATAGAATTGCTCTGGATCCTGAACACCTTTTGGCAAGCGGCAGCCTAGGCCAATGACAGCGATCGGTTCATACAGTTGTCCGGAGATCGCTTCAAAGGACACTGTTCCTTGAATTGTCTGAGCCTTCAGAGGGATAGTTGTTGTGTTGATGATCAAGGGAATTAAGGCTTGGCTGAGTTGGCTGATCGTCGAATTTTCTTGGATGAGATTGTAAGGCAAATCTAGCTGATTGCTTAAATCGATTTGCATGTTGTTGCGCAGGTCAGTGAGCTTAAATCCGCTTAAACCCATCTCTGCAAAGGGTTTGTCATCATCTAATCTTGCTGTTGGGCGCAGTGCCAAGATGCGGCGTACATGCATGCGTACATAGCGACGCAGTATTTCTTCGCGCTCTTCTTCCCGAGCTTGTTGGAAAATGATGACAATTTCTGATTTCTTCAAGCCAATCTCTTGTTCCATGTTAGCAAAGAGTGGTCGACCAATATGGGAAAGTTGCAAAAATTCGCGCCAGTTGATGGGGGCAGCTACCACAACGCCTTGAGGGATCTGCATGATGTGCTCCATGACATGCAAGCCCTCTTCTGCTGTTAGCAAGCGCAAACCAGCGGGAATTTGCCTCTCTACAATGTTTTGAATCAATAAACCCTGATTGCCCCAAGGTCCCCAATCGATACAAAGCGCAGGAAGATTTTTAGAGCGTCGATAAAGCGCAAGAGCCTCGTTAAAAGCATTGCCCATAGAACGATTCGCTTTCCAACGCGTGTCTAAAGATGAATCGACGGCTGAAAATAAAATGAAATGGTCTAAGTCTAAATCTTTGGTAAGCAGATGCAAGTTCCAAGACCCAGCGACCTTTAAATCCAACAAGGCTTCAAAACGGGGCCAGTCTTGTTTGACAATTTGATCGTCGTCGATTTTCGTCGCAAATTGAAGAACACCCTTCAGGGGCATTTTAATTCCAGCAAGCAGGGAGCTCATCCTCTCAAAATCGCTGATATCTACCTCTGCGCGCACTTCGATCGTGATCTCACCTTCTTGCAACTGCTCAATAAAAACTTTGGCGCTAGGAAAATATTCATTGGGACTGATGATGAAAAGATGCTTTGCACCTCTTTGGATGTACCATTGCAAAAGTCTTGTTCCAAGACCAAAGCCACCTACAAGTAGATAGGTGGCATTTTCATCAAATTTTTTGCTCTTAGACTCTGGTAAGTCGACGCGAATCAAACGCGCCCCAAAGCGTTTGCCTTTTCTCCAAATGACCTCTTCCTCTTTATCTTTTGCATTAAGTTCGAGGAAGAAATAATCGACCGCTTGTTTGACATCCTCTTGGTTATCTAGCTTTAAGTGTCGCAATTGAAAATCGGGTCGCTCTGCAATGACTGCTTTGCAAAGACCTGTTAAGGGCCGCTCTACAAGTGTCATGGCATTGCCCTCGTCCTCTAAACTCCAACTTCCTACAAGTAGTTTGGGTGTGCAGGAGAAGTGCACTTTGGAAAAGACTTTGACTAAGTTGATTAGCCCAAGACAGCTAAATTTGTGCAGGGATTGTAAGTTGTCGAGATAAGGTTCATCAGGAACATGCGTAAATAAACCCCATAGATAAAGGATACTTCGGATCTGTTTATCCTTGCCAATTGCTTTAAACAACCTTTCAAAATCTTTTTCAGAGTCGAAGCGAATAGTGAATCTACGATCCTTATCGGAGTTAAAATAGATGCCATTTTTGACGACAATGCACGTTTGACCATAGGTTTCCAACTTGGATACTAGATGCTGAGCAAAATCCCCCTCATCGGCGAAAATGACCCAAGTGCCTTTTTCTTCACTCAGCGAAGTAGGAGGGAGTGGAACGGAAAGTTCCCTCCATTCCACATTGTAGAGCCAATCCCTATAGCTATCTAGCACGCGTTCCGCAAAGTAATCGACAACCCTCGACACAGTCCCATACTGAAAGAAGAATGTCAGGGGAATTTCCATGTCAAAATGGGCTGCTAATAGACTTCTAAATTCGAGGAGGCTCAAAGAATCAAATCCCATGTCCATAAAAGGAGTTATAGGGGAATAACTTTCACCTTTTTCACCTAAAAGTTTAAGAATATTGCTCTCAATGATGTTTAGGATATCTTCGCGTGTTTTAATCACGGCGTAAGACTCTTTTTTTGATGGAATTTGGCGCTGAGTTTGCTTAATGGCATATTCGATCAAAATGCCATTTCCCTTGTTATCGCTATCCTGAGGGCGATATTCAGCAATCAAACCGTGGATTTTAGCTCCATGATGGGCATGGAAATAAAGAGTTGGGTCAAGGGGTAAGCCAGACGCGTCTTGCAATTTGATATAATCTTCAAACGCTTTCTCCGCATGCTTAGGGTATTCACTACAGCGTGTTGCTCCCACTACGGTAGCGACATCTTTCTGAAGGGAACGCCAGTAAAGCAAGAACTCTAAGATTTGATCCCCGTATCCCTTGGACCAATCTGTAGGGGAGACGTTGAGCGTAATGAGTTGTACAACGGGACCATCCGCTGAAGACATTTTAGCCAGTTGTTTCCATTTTCCTTGTTTCAATGTATCGACAGAAGGAAGGCGCTGGGCATAGTTGACGGCAACTACCTTGCCTGCTTCTTCGATGACTAAAGACTCTTTGGAATTTTGCGAAAGGCGGCGTTCTATTTCTTGCTGTGATTCTTGTAGGTGAGGTGCCCAGCAAAGCTTTTCTAATTCCATAAGATCTTGGACATCTTGAACCGTGGGATGGCGAATGAGATAAGGACGGCTCTCAAAATAATTCAAAGTAAAATCTGTCTGAGCGGCATTCTCGGGGAAGCGTCGTTGATAGCGAACTTTTGGAAAATAGCCACATTCAGCCAAAGCTAGAACAAATTCGTCGGCTCTAAGCTGGTTGTTGGAATGATGATCGCCAATTACCACGAGGCTTGCGCCCTTTAGTGACAGAGCATACTCTTTCAACTGTTGAGTTGTTAGAGAAGTCAAATTTCTCAGATCGATGAGAAGCGTTTTTTGCGGATTTTCATTTTTAAGAACATTCAAAATCTGCAGGGGGTATTTGCTTAAGACCTTGCCTCTTTCTGCTTTAGAGTGAATAAGTTCTTCAATTCTTTTCTTTTGTTCGCCATCTTCTTCCTCCAAAAGGATCAGGGTTTCTGGCTGCTCAACAATGGGTTTTTGGTTAAAAACGGAGATAATGAGGGAGTCTAGCTCCTGCTGATGTGCTACACCTTTTTTTCTTATTTGAGAAGGAGGTCCCTGAAATTCATGCCAATTGACTTGGGCGCCATGGCAGTATAACACAGCAAGGCTTTCGAGGATGGTTCTCCAATCATCTGCGTCCCGCTTTAGACTTGGCAGCCAAAGGACTTTTTCTTCAGGCATTGCTTGTGTCCCTAGTTGGACCAAGACGGGGTGTGGGCCTATTTCGAGGAAACAGTCGCCTCCAGCATGAAGAACAGTTTTTAAGCCCTTGTAATACTGTACGGGATTCCGAAGATGATCCGCCCAATAGCTCGCTTGCATGGGCTCTTCTAGCATTTGCCCCGTAAGATTTGAGACAAATGGGATTTTAGGCGGATGGTAAGCGACGGTTTGAGCGACTTTCAAAAAGTCAGCTAAGATCGGTTCCATCAATTTTGAATGGGAGGCCAGTGTCACATAGAGGAGGTTCATTTTGATGTTTTTAGGTTTGAAATACTCGAGAATCTTGAGAACCTCTTTTTCTTTACCGGAGATGACAGTTTGCATGGGGCCATTGATAGCGCCGATCTCAACCTCCGCGTTTATTTCCTGAATGGCTTTCAAAATGCTTTCGACATCCATTGCAAGTGAGGCCATTGTCCCACCGGGCGGAACGGATTGCATGAGGCGTGCCCGCGCGGCGATGAGTTTCAAGCCATCTTCTAGGGAAATAATGCCCGCCACGGTAGCAGCTGCAAATTCACCCGCGCTATGCCCCATGACAAAATCGGGTATAATTCCCCAGCTACGCCATAATGCCGCTAGCGCATACTCCAAAACAAATAGTGCTGGTTGCGCGTAACCCGTCTGATCGATTTTGCGCTCTCCCTTCTCCTCTTTGAAGAGAATATCTAGGATGGGTTTGTCGAGCAGACGATCGAGAATTTTTGCACAACGGTCGATGGCCCCTTTATAGACGGGTTGCGTTTCGTAGAGCTGCTTTCCCATATTGGGGTACTGAGAGCCCTGCCCGGTAAATAAAAATGCGACTTTAGGGGATTTACTAACTGTACTAATTTCACTTTTTTGTAATGAAGAAATCAATTCTTCTTTAGTTTGTGCCAATATGGCCATTCGCGTGGCTAAATTGCGATTTTGTCGATTAATCTCTAAGGCGAGCTCTTCTAGACTTAAATCGGTCTTAATTGCTTCAATTAATCTCTTTAAAGCAGGCTCATTTTCAGCCGAAAGCGCGACTAGCTGGCAAGGATCTACCCCAGAATATTGTTGTTCTTCTAGAGCCATGTTTTATGACGCTCCAAATGGACTTCTTATAAAGTTTATATTTTAATTATAAACTCAACGCTACTTTTATAGAAAATTCATTTAACAAACTTCAGTGGGCCTTTTTACTTTCCCTCTGATCTCGAAAAATTCGCATACTTGGCGGTTTTATGGGAAAAAATGCCAAAAATCGCCATGTATGATATCAAACATGGCGGTTTTATCACATTTTACCTTGCTTTTCGCCACAGAAGCCAATTTTATAAAATTCACCAAATTCGAAAATCTCCAATTTGGTGAGGGCGAATCGATCTCTTTTTCGCATCAAAGCTGAGGATTGGGGCGATCTTTTTTGGCATCTATCCCAATCCACTCAAAAAGGAAGGCAGATCCTCGTATTTGATGAGATTAACTGGATGGGATCCCGTGATCCAACTTTTTTAGGGAAACTCAAGACCGCTTGGGATGAGCAGTTCAAACTAAATCCTGAGTTGATCCTTATTTTATGTGGCTCTTTATCTAATTGAAGTTAAGTTTTCTATGGATCCAATAGAGACGCAAGTCATCGAGGATGTGCAAGAGAAGATGAATCGTTTAGACACCGGCAATAAGCGATTTTCGATTCGACCGATTCTCATCCATGTGAATGGCGTCACGCCCAAATTAGTGGAAACCAATTTTTTTAAGCAGATCATCGATTTTGGGCAGATATTGGAGACTCAAATCAAAGTGTATGCTTAACAAAGTTACATGATGGAGCGAATGAGGAAGCGGGAGGCTCCACAACCGCCCCCCTAGAACCACTCAAACTTCACCTCACTACCCACTCATTACGGAGAGAGCAATGAAGTGCATAAGTTTTTTTCTTACCTATTTTTTTTAGGTGACGTTTTGGTTGACGCATTGGTGACTAAGGAGTAAGTGGGTCCACCCACACTTCCTGCATTGCCATTGATTAGGAAATATTCGTTATGTCTTCCTGCAAGCGTGATCGGATCGCCGACTTGCCAACCTGCTGTGTAATTTTTATAGTAAGCATCGAGAGTCCATTGTGAACCGTCGCTAAGGGTGATATTGCCTGTTGTGGAAGTAATGGTGAGAGTGGTGCTTGGAGTTGTCAAGGTCGCTGTCGTAGGACAGGTCACGAGAGTGAAAAACACCGCTGTAAAACTGCCTTCTTGCAAGATGGGAACGATCCATACATAATTGCCTTTTGCGAAGAGAGGACTTGCCTGACATTCAAATTCCCATGTTGAACCATCATCCAATGTGAAAGAGGTGTTCGTCATTTCTGTGACCTGATGCAGGACAAGATAATTGCCAGAGAGAGCAGGTTTTGATGTCGCCGCTGATAAAGGGATCATGGACGTTAGAAAGAATAAGCTGCAGAGTAACCGAGTAAACATGAATATCTCCTATTAGGTTAAAGGAGGTTCCTCCTCCTTTGCTGCGATCTTAAGAAGAAGTCGATTTCTTGAGAATGAATTTGTAGCCAATGCGGCTCATCCGACAAAAATCATTATTTTTGGATCCTACGCTAGAGGAGAGGCTGATGTAGGCTCTGTTTGATCTTTTTAGTTATCGAACCTTTTGTTGCTAATAAGAGAGGAAATGATTAGATTACGCCTTGCGGTAGGCCGGACGGAGGCTTGATCCTTTACTTCAGCACGGTGAAAATATCTTCCAAAGTGATAATCCGGTCGAAATAGGCCCTAGCCAGTAAAGCATCCGTTGCACCACTTGCAGTGATCAACACTTTTTCAATCGTTTTTTTTCCCAAGTCAGGGAGCTGCGATAATTTCTTTTCAAACTCCTCGATCACGTCAGTACCAGTCTTACCTTCGGTATATTTGATTTCACAAATGGTTAAAACGTGGTCTGCACGATCAAATATAAGATCGATTTGATATCCCACCTGCTCTTTTATGGTTGTGCGATTAAAGAAAGTACCACTTTTATAGCGGACAGCCGAAAATCCAATGATTGTGGCAATCAATTGACTATGCTTTCGACAAAATCGTTCGAAAGAAAGTCCTAACCATTTCTGGTAAGACTCTTTGTTAAGGGCATGCAACGGTGCGTGATTATAGTCTCCTTGTTGTATTCTTTCAGATAAAGGAGATATAAATTTGAAATAAAATCTTAGATAGCTGTCAGCAATACAATACCGAATTAAACTGCTATTGCTATCTACTTGAAAAGGTAGGTATCGTTCTATAAATCCACACAGTTCTAGATCTTTGAGAACATTTGTTAAATTCCCTCCACCTTTTGTATGCAAAAACTTTTCAATCTCTTTTTTACTAGCGAATTTAACCTGACTTAAATAATCGACGATTTCTTGATAATGTGCGTTGGTCGCAAAACTGCTTATAAAAATCCTCTTTTTTTCGTTGCTGAAGTAGCTATCCTTCTTGAAACTTTCTTCGCATATACCAATCTGAATGGAAGAATGTTTTTTTATTCGTTTCAGATATTCAGGTATTCCGCCCACAGTGAGGTAAGCGTCCATGACTTCGCGATGGGATCGATTTCGCAAGAGTTCTTGAGTCTCATTAAGCGAAAACTCACTTAAATTTAACTCATAAATAGACCGGTTATAGAGAGCCTTTGAATGAACAACTTGATTTTGCATAAACGAGGGAGATGATCCACATAAAACCATTAATAACTCAGGATTATGCCGTAAAGCATTATCCCACACATACTTTAGATCAGAAATTAATTCATTTTTATATTCCGCTAACCACTGAACTTCCTCTAGGTAGAGGGTCCATTTTCCTTTAGAAATTTTGCTTGCGATGAAGTCAAACAACTCGAGCCAAGTATTAAAATGCATATGAGTGATGTGTCTATCTTCTAGAACTTTCGAGAGCTGATAGAGAACTCGAACCATCTGTGCTTGAGTGTCTCCATCTTCTACGCCTTCAAGTTTGAGCAGATTCCGGTCAGACAACACATGTTCAATCAGTTCAGTTTTTCCTACTCGTCTGCGGCCATAAATAACCAGTATGCTGGCTTCACCTGTTTTGATAGCCTCCAAAATGTATTTCTTTTCAGCATTTCGACCTACAAAGTGGATATTTTTACTAAATTGCCTTTCATCTACGTTTGACATTCCTACTCTCCAAAGCCAGATATACCTATAATATAACTGTATGTGGCCTTAAAAAGCAAGTACTTTTGGGCCGGATATGGTTAAATTATATCTATATCTGGCCCGAAAAAGTCAAACCTTCTGGGCCAAATTGGATTTGGAGTCATCTTTTTAGATCCATTTTTAGGCTAATCTTTTGCTTTCAGATAATTACAAAGCGTATTAAGATCAAACGTATGATAGATTCTAAAACGATTCAACAGATTACTAATAAAGTAGCCCATGCGGCTCATCCGACAAAAATCATTATTTTTGGATCCTACGCTAGAGGAGAGGCTGATGAGGGCTCTGATTTGGATCTTTTAGTTATCGAACCTTTTGTTGCTAATAAACGAGAGGAAATGATTAGATTACGCCTTGCGGTAGGCGACGTCGGTATTGGCGTAGATATCCTTGTCTACTCGGAAGAGGAGGTCAAGGAATGGGGAAGTGTTCCTGGTGCCGCACTATTTACAGCCCTAAGAGAGGGCAGAGTAGCTTATGAAGCTACCCCTTGACAGAGCTAAAAATTTTCCATAAAGCTTAAAAAGCGAAAAGCCCCGGGAAACCCGAGGCATAAATTCTTGCCTTGCTGGAATTTTTGAGGTTCTGGTAATATCGGGAAAATTATCTTCAAGGGACTATCAATGAAATATTTAGCTTTGGTGTTGGCGCTGGTGGTTTGCTTTCAACTGGAGGCTGATTCGGAGCAGCAAATCAAGGATCGGATGAAGCTGGATCTGGAGATTATCCGCAGCGCTTTCGAAGTAGGCTATGCTCCGAAGGAGTGGAAGCTGAAATACGCCGGATGGGATTTAGACACCGAAATTGCCAAAGCTAAAGATAAAGTCCAAAATGCGCAGAATATCACAATCAAACAGTACCAAAAGATCTTAAACGACTTTTTTAACTCGGCTAAGGATTACCACGTCGGCATCTTGTTCCACTCAACGGAAAAAGCGATGTTGCCCTTCAACGTCAAGGGAGCAGACGGGCGCTATTTCATTTCCTATGTTGACACAACGAAACTCTCTCGCGATAACTACCACATCTTCGAAGGGGATGAATTGGTCACTTTTGGCGGACGCCCCACCCACGAAGTCGTCCAAGAGCTCCGCACGACCTACACGCGCCTTGCATCCGAACTTACCGACCAATCAATCGCTGAGATGATGCTCACCCGCCGCTCTGGCCGCGCAGGCATGCTTGTGCCAAGGGGTCCCATCGTCGTTGGCATCAAAGCCCCCAATGAAGAAAGGATTGTCCAGTACCAACTGATCTGGAACTATTCCTCCGAGAGAATTAATAACACTCTAAACCCCATTCTTGCAGAATCGTTAGATGCGAGCGATCAGCTGCTTCCCTTCTTCGATACACTCATGCTTTCTCCTTGGTATGGGATCTTCGCAGATAAAGAAAAACCGGAAGAAGATGTGAAGAAAAGCAAAAAACCGGTCGACCTCGATATGTTAGGGGGTCGCAAAAGTTTTATTCCCGATCTTGGAAGAGTCTGGTGGGAATCTTCTCCCAAGAACCCCTTTGATGCGTATATCTATGAAAATGAAGACCATAGATTGATCGGCTACCTCCGCATTCCCCGCTATTTAGGGACAACTGAGTCGATCAAAGAATTTGAAAAGATCATCAAATTGTTTCAAGAGCGCACCGATGCTTTAATCATCGATCAGATCAATAACCCAGGCGGTGAGTTGTTCTACACCTATACGCTGCTCTCTATGCTCACGGAAAAGCCTTTGCAAACGCCCTTGCACCGCATGACGATTACACAAGATGATGTTGCCCTTTCAGTCGCTACGATCCCCATTCTCGAAAATGTGCGCAATGATGAAGACGCCAGTAAGCTGACCAAACTCACACTCTACGGTTTTCCCGCTACGCACCAGACCGTGCAGTTTATTCTCGATTATAGATTCTTTATAATCAGCGAATGGAATGCGGGGCGCTTTCTCACTAAGCCCCACCATCTTTTCTGCATCGATCACATCAATCCCAATCCCAAAACGCGCTACACAAAACCTATCCTCATCTTAATCAACCAGTTAGATCTTTCCTGCGCCGATTTCTTTCCGGCCATCATGCAAGATAACAAAAGAGCCACCCTTCTCGGGACGCGCACAGCTGGAGCCGGTGGTTATGTCCGCAGCTACCGCTTTCCTAACCGCTATGGCATTGACCTCTTTACCTATACTGGGTGCATTTCGGAACGCGCCGATAAGAATCCCATTGAGAATCTGGGAGTTATGCCCGACATTCCCTACTCTCTTACGCAAGATGATTTGCAGAACAACTACAAGGGGTATGTCAAAGCGATTAACGAGACGGTAAAGAGACTCGTTAAGTAGACAAAAATCAAAACATCCATTATGAGCGAGTTTACCTTTAGCATAGGCTCAGATGGAAGATATTCCTCTTTTACGCGATATCGTCGTCATTTTTGGCTTGTCCATCGTCGTCCTCTTGTTGATGCATCGCTTCCATCTTCCCGCTATTGTAGGCTTTCTTTTTACAGGCGTTTTGTGCGGTCCCTATGCCCTTGGCTTGATTAAAGCACAAGCCAATGTGCAAGTTTTAGCCAACATCGGCATCATCCTCCTCCTCTTTATTGTGGGGATGGAGTTCTCCTTCAAGAAAATCCTCGAATACCGCAGCTACTTTTTCATTGGGGGCGCCCTCCAGGTGGGGTTGACGGTTCTCGCCGGAATGGCCGTTGGAATGGGTCTCGGAAGACCTTGGGGCGAAGCGCTCTTTTTGGGGTTTCTGCTTTCCCTCAGCAGTACGGCCATCGTGTTGCGCATGCTCAGCGACAGAACGGAATCCGATTCACCACATGGAAAAGTGATCGTCGGCATGATGATCTTCCAAGATATCATCGCCATCCCCATGATGTTGACCATCCCACTGCTCTGCGGAAACTGCCTAAAGTATGATATTTCCCTCGTGTGGGCCCTTTTAAAAGGGGTTGGCATCTTAGCCGGTGTGCTCTTTAGCGCGATCAAACTCGTACCCTTGCTTCTTTACCGCATTGCTAAAACGGGGAGCCGCGAGCTTTTCTTGCTCAGTGTTTTCACCATTTGTCTTTCGGTTGCCTGGGTCACCTCAAGCATTGGCCTCTCTTTATCCTTGGGGGCGTTTCTGGCAGGGCTGATCATTTCCGATTCAGAATACCGCACAGAAGCTATCGGCGACATTCTGCCCTTTAAAGATATCTTCACGAGCTTCTTTTTTGTTTCCATTGGCATGCTTCTGGATATTGGGTTTGTGGCTGCACAACCCCTGACGATTCTCGCGCTGACGGCGGGGATTTTACTGTTAAAGATGTTCACAGCGGGTTTTGCGACCTTTCTTCTAGGCATGCCCCTGAGGACTGTTATTCTGACTGCCATTGCGATGAGCCAAGTGGGGGAATTTTCCTTTGTACTCGCACGCGTGGGATTCACCGAGCACCTAGGATCCAACTACCACTATCAGCTTTTCCTCGCTGTAGCTGTTCTCACGATGGCAATGACGCCTTCGATGATGGCTTGGTCCCCTTGGGTTGCGCAACAGTTCTTGCGTCTGCCTTTGCCAAACTGGATTAAATTTGGTTTTAAGCCCCTGCCCATCACTAAACCTGTCGATGGATTCAAAAACCATGTGATTATCGTCGGCTTTGGCATCAGCGGGCGCAACTTAGCGCGCTCTTCCAAGGAAGCAGCCATCCCCTATGTCATCCTGGAAATGAATCCAGAAACAGTCAGGCAAGAGAAGATGAAAGGGGAGCCCATCAACTTTGGCGATGCCACCCACGATCTCGTTTTAAAACACGCCAATATCCACGAGGCTAAGGTCTTGGCGGTTGTTATCAACGATCCCATTGCTTCATCACGCATTGTGGAGAGTGCCCGCAAGTTAAATAAAAAGCTCTACATCGTTGTAAGAACGCGCTATCTCCGCGAGATGCGCCCCATGTATGAGCTTGGGGCCGACGAAGTCATCCCCGATGAGTTTGGATCCTCTGTAGAAGTGTTCACACGCGTCCTTCGTACCTATCACGTTCCTACAGATCAGGTGGAAAAAATCATTTCAGGCATGCGCATAGAGGGATATGAGATGCTTCGCTTGCTTTACAAAGAACCCAGCACGCTCTCTGATTTACAAGTAAGCATGTCTGATGTACTCATCGAAACTCTAAAAGTGGAAGAGGGAGCCCCGATCATTGGAAAAACCTTAGTCGAGATCGAACTGCGCGGTCGCTATGGAGTGACTGCCATGCTCATCAAACGCGGGTCTGAAACCATCACCAATGTCGAGGCCAAAACCCGCATTTTGCATAATGATGTTGTGGTTTTAGTGGGAACTCATGATAATCTCTCCAGAGCTTCAGAACTTTTCAAACCTCAACGCGTTGATGCTAGTTCCGGATGAAACGTTTTCCTAAAAAAGTGCGCTTACCCTCTTCTGTGTCGCATGAAAGGATGGACCGCAAACGAGAAATCCAACATTCAGGCTTTCAGGCGATCATCATACGCTTTGCCATCATTCTCTTTGAACTCTTAGGGGTCTCTCTTTTTGGAAGCTCTGCCTTGCTGTGGGATGCCCTTGCAAGCTTTATCGACCTCATCTCTACAGCGGTCCTCCTTGTTTTTGTTTGGTTAGCCGCCCGTCCACCCGATCCTGAACATCCCTTTGGCCATGGGCGTTATGAACCCCTCATTGGGTTGCAGCTCGGTCTTATTCTGGTTGTGACAGGGGGATGGGGACTCCTTCATCAGGGCTTTCAACTCACCCATGAAACCTCTCTTTCTACAATCGATTCCCGCGCCTGGATCATTCCTGCCTGCGCTGTTTTGCTTTTGGAGCTGTGTTATAGGCTTGTGATGCGCACAGCCAAACGACGCGACAGCCCAGCTCTTGCTGCAGATGCCTACCACTACCGCATCGATGCCTTGACGAGCCTTTTTGCCACCATCGCGCTTGGGGCTGGCGCCTTTTTTCCTACTTGGAGTCTTTATCTCGACCATGCGGGTGCCCTCGTGATCTCGCTTCTGATGATTTTTCTTGGGCTTTATGCGTCCCGTTCCAATATGAATCAACTCATGGATCGAGTGCCCGATGAAAAATTCTTCGATCTGGTCAAGGATGCGGCCCTCAAAGTGAAGGGCGTTCAAGACACGGAAAAGACGCGTATACAGCTCTATGGACCAGATGCCCATGTCGACATCGACATCGAAGTGGACCCAGAGCTCAAAGTCGAAGTGGCCCACAAGATCAGCCAGCAGGTCCGCGCCGAGATTCAAAAGGCCTGGCCTGCCGTCCGCGACGTGACCGTGCACATCGAGCCCTTCTACCCTGGAGATCATTAGAGGGAGTTGCAAAACTCCATTTGGGCCCAAATCCGCGCTTTTGTCCCCGGATTCGCATCCTTCGCAAGTTGCCTACTTTACCCAAGTATGTCAACTTGCGAAGGAGGCGAACCGGTGCCAAAATCATCGAATTTGGTCTCCAAAGCGAGTTTTGCAACCCCCTCTTTAAAAATTGCATAAAAAGGCCTAGATTGAGATGATGGTCCCATGTTTGGATGGGTACTTAAGATTATCGATCGCATCTTCGCCGTCATTGGGGCTTTGCTATTTTCGCAATTGCCGCTCTACATGCTCTATTACACGCAGCAGCTGCAGGGCCATGTTGCGGAATTGAAGCTGCAAGTCGATGCGATGGGACATGCGGCAGCTCAGACGGGGAAAAGTTTGCATCAGTATGTGCTAAAATTCTTAAGCAGCACAGATGCTGACTTCAACTCTCAAGGGCATTTTATGCAAGGCATGATCGACCGCTTTGATTCGCTCTCCACAGGATTGCAAGCGCTCCACAATGCTTCTGTCTGGGAGCGCCCCTATGTCTTCTTCAAATACTTCAACATAGAGATTGCCAAGTCGACCTGGTCGCATTACAAAGTAGGCGTGCCCCTCTCTTTCGAAGGCGCCATCTACGCTCTTTTTGGAATACTCGCTGGCTTAGCTCTTTTTTTCCTGCTTAAGAGGCTTCTGAGCGCTGCCCTTTCCCCCTGGATGGCTCCCGCCCCTATTGTTGATTGAGACAGCAACGTCGTCGTAAGTCACTTCATCTACAAGCTCATCAGCTTCCGGTTCCTTCTTCATTTGCTCAAAAATTGCTTCTTGGACGGGATTACCTGCATCGCGCCAGGCAGTGCGATTAGGTCCAAGCTTATATGCTTTATATAAAAATCGCTTCGGGAAGCTTCCTTCAGTAGCGATTGCGTTATTTGTCCAATCCAATTCAAAAGCAGTCTTTTCAAATTTTTGTAAAAGTTGTGTCCAGGATCTGTTCAATTTTGTCTTTTCACCTGTAAACCATCCCTTCATTTCATCATGGTGCTCCTTCAAATCGCTATCTATCTTCTCCTTAGATTCACACTCGTTTGTGATGAAATTTTCTTTAAAATCATCGGTTTCGTCGACTTTGTAAGCTCCATGCTCTGCGATTTTTGCATCGATTGCATTAAGCTTAGCATCCATTCTTTTTTTAAGTTCATTGTGCTTGGTCAGTAGTGTTAAAAAACGACCTGAATGGCTATTTTTTTTGTCTTCTTCCATTGCTTCTTTTTTACCCTGATATTTTTCTGTTAAAATTTCTAGCACTCTTGTAGAGGATGTATCTTCGGGAACCCTTCCTTTAAAAACTTTTCGAGCTCTTACAACTTCATCAAATAATTTATCAATTTGACTCTGTAATTCTTGCAACTCCGTATAAAAAGCGGCTGTCCATATTAAGAGAGGAATTTTATCTTTTAAGAGCAAATAAGTCCTTTCGGTAGAATTCCAAGTCCTTGTGGTCCAGTTCCTCAATCTTGTTAAAACGCGCACATCTGCTTCTCGATCAGCTTTTAATTTCTCTTTAATTCTTTGAGCAACTTGCTCACTGTATAAGTGGTAAGTTTCCATGGTTAACCACTCTTGTTCTTGCAATCCAATATCATTAGAAAGATGGGATGCTGTGAACTGAATAGTATTTTTCTCTTTTGATGGTACAAAAGTTTTCCGTTTCGCACTCAAATCAGTATTAAATTCTTTCTCTAAATTAGTATGATTAGTTGAAGGATTATCTAAAGAATTTTTTGCCTCATAAATTTTTATATGATATTTATGCAATTTTGCTAAAGGTTTTAATTGTTCTAAAATACCGGTACGACTTAGAGCATGACCTAAATGGATTTGAGTATCATTTTCAAAATCAGCCAATTCGACTACGAGTTTACGGAGCTTATTGACATATTCGCGGTTTGTTTTTTCCGGTTCCTCATCAACAGTTATATTACTGATAGTAAGTTGATTTCCGGCTAAAATGCCTTCCACAGTAGCGACATCTATTTTTTGCGTTTCCGCATTTTCTGGAGGACAAAGGTATTCGGCCACGGTGGATAATTGTCTCGAGCAGTATTTATCATGCTTATGAGCATCGGATGCAGCTTTTTTCAATTTAACTTGATATTCATTTTGAAATTGAGAATTCTGAGCAAACACACCCATAATTCTATTTAGGTGGTTATTTTCTTCCATCACTTGAGCTAGATTCTTTTTTAGATCTTCATTTTCGGTACGAAGATCTTGTAATTCTTCTTCAGGTGTTTTTTCTTTGCGTTTACCTTCAGGAGATGGTGTTAAGGCTTGTAAATTAGGGGCACTTGGGCTGACGGGTGGCAGTGGTGGTGTTGATCTCCATAATGTTGGAAACATATTTATTCCTTTGTTATTAAAGACTCAGTTGAATTAAATAATGCGGTTAATTCTTCGATTGTAATTCCATTATTAGTTGCTTTTGCTTGATCCCAAGCAATTTTATGCGTTCCGGCTGATTGAAGCATTTTGAATCCGAAGGCGGGCAGTTTTGTTTCATCTTTAGGTAGACTATTTTCGACGTAATCAATTTCATTTGCTGCATCTAACATTTTTTCATTAATTTGAACCCAAGGGACGGATAATTCCACCTCGGCCTTTTTTACAAGCTCCTGTTTCCTTTTCTCGTGGTTCTCATCGGGAAGGGGGTTGGGAACTTGTCCCGGTAATAAACCCACATAGATAGACTTTTTAAAATTGGCTATCTTTTCCATATTATCTTTGCAGTCCTGATGGAGACTTCTCCACTCTTGCAACAACAGCCCAAAATTTCCACTGGAGCTATTGAAGGCTAAACGTAAATTCTTAGCATGCCCTAGTTTCTGGTTAGGCACAGCTGTACAAAGATCAGAGTAGGTTTTACGAGCATTTGTGATGGCATTTAGTAGAGCATTTATTTTGTCTTGGAATTTTTCAAATCTTGGATGTAAATCGATGATATCCTCGATCAAGGCAACTTTAATCGAACAAAACAGAAAATCACGCAAAGCTTGATCTCTATCTTTGATAAAAACTATGCGGACATTTCGACAGGCAGGCAGAAAAGAACTTTCTTCTGCCTCAACTTCTTTTTGCGTTAGACCGTATTTTGCATAGATTTCCGCATTGCCGCGGCAGGCATCCTGCGTCGCTTCAGCTCTTGCCTCCTCATGAATCGACACTTTATACCCAACTCGTTCACCTGGGGAATGGTGGGGAGGGTGAACACTTACTTGTTTAAATCCAATGGACAGTTTTCTTAGTTCTTCTATTAAAGGATTAAGGATTATCAATAGTTCTATTATTTTTGCTTTGCACGTATTTCTTTCCGCTTTCAAATCATTAAGGCTTTCAGGTTTAATCTTTTCACATTCCTGAATATGATGTTCTGCTACGTGCTCTGAAAAAGTTTTTACACTCACTGCAAACTCAGAAAGAAGGTTGTTAGCTTCCTTTTCGGATTGCAGTAGGTGCAATACATTGGCGTTTTCAGTTTGTTGTGCGTTTCCTCTGGCCCTAAGCGGATTGAAACGCTCGAAGAGGGTGGTTAGACGATGATAAAATTCCTTATTTTCCAAGTGCGACTTTTCGCATTTTTGATGCCGCGTTTCCAAAGTATCTAATGGTAAAGGATATTTGCTTTGAGCAGTTTGTAGAGGTTGAAACTTTAAAGTCGCTTTTAAAGTTTCTTTGACGTCTAGATGCAATTGCGTTTGTTCCGCATCAAACGCTGCCTGCTTCTGGATAATTTCCTCAAGGACTTCAATACAGCGCTCAGGCCGCTCTGCTTCGATGCGCCGGCGTGTTTCTGCGGCAAGCTGCTGTTGAAGCTGTTCTACCTGTCTGTGGAGGGCGCGGTTGACTTCGCCCGGGGTCACAGCTTCCCATTCAGGAGCTGGACTTTTGTGATTGGGGGAAGCGGCGAGATTCGGGCTTGGAGTACGCGCAAAACCTGGTGTGAGCGGAGAAAGCGTTGTCATGCGTCAACCTATAGTAGTAAGTAAAAACCCCCTTTTATCCAAAGGGGGGATTTTTGTGCAATTAATTCGCTTTTTTGCAGGTTTCGGCGTTGATCGCATCCCAGAAATAGCTCTGCATGTCCGAGGACAACCAGCGCATCATGCGTTGATAGTAGATCGGCCAATCGTGGTGGTATTCCGTGTCCAGAAAGGCTTGTTTGCCATCTTTGCAAAAAGGACAATTGAAAGCTAAGATCGATTCTTTCAACCCAAGCGTTTGGCAAATGTTGTAAAGAGCGCGCAAGCGGTCGTCTTTCACCTCGCGGTGCCAGCGCTTGTAGTTGCTTGAGCCATGATAGATATCCATATCCTCAGCAATCAAAATAAAGTTCTGGCGGTCGAGCGCTCCTGGCAAAGGACCAGGATCAGCGGGTAGAGGATAAATCCACTTCTTAGGAGCTTTAAACCAATGGTCGAGTTTATGCTCTTTGATGTAGGCCCGCGTTGCCATAGCACCCAGAATGCGGCGCAAGAAAGCTTTATGGTCGACGAGATGCGAATCTGGCGCCTGCTCATCGCTAAACATTTTCACCATATAGCCTGGAAGGTGCGGATGCCCTGTCACAATCGTCTTGCTCCACCTTTGCGGAACGGGATTCAAAAAGCCAGCCTCTTTGATCGCTTCAAGAGTCGCGATAACGCGTGTGCCCTTAAAAATCTTATCGAGGCGACGTTTAACCGGGTGGTTGGGAGGCAAAAAATAGGGCTTTAATTCTTCCCAAATTTCCGGAGCGACATGGGGATTTTGGGTGTATTCCAGTACGGCAGCGTTTTTACGCGACGTGCCCTTTCTGGATGATGTTTTAGCAGAAACAACCTCGGGTGCGAGGCACAATAGGATAAATAAAAGATGGATAAGCTTACGCATAAACTCTCCCTACTAGTCCTTGTCAAATTAAAATTTTCTTTTACCATATTAGTAATTTTTTGCAACTCGTTTCTTGCGAAGTATCCAAATTCCTATCAGAAAACAGATGTCTAAGGCAGCGAAAATGTAGTAGTAAATTTCACCTCCATTGCCAAATCCGTAACTGTGCAACCCTGTGCCCAAGATATAGTTGACGCCATACCAAGTGAATAAGATGGCTTGAAATCCTAAAATAGCCCCCACAGCTAAGCCAAAATAGCTTATGCGGTGAAAGGTGTAGGCGTGGATCACAATCAAATAGACGCAAATGGAAATAAAGGCCCATGCCTCCTTAGGATCCCAATCCCAAAAACGCCCCCAGCTTTGCGCCGCCCAAACACCGCCTAGGATAGTGCCAGGGATTAAGAGAGCAACGCCGACATACAACGTTTGCAGGATCAATTTTGCAGTCTCTTCGTTGTTGCGGATGAGATAGAAATGCCCCAGAATACCGCTTAAGAGAAAAATTCCGTAACTGCCGACGACCATTAATACATGCACTGTCAGCCAATATTGTGAGTTTAAAACGGCCTGCACATTCTCGAGCGCTGGATTCAACCCGCTTGTGCGCAAGATGATCAGCAACGCAACTGCTAGTAAGCAAGCGCACGCCAGTACCAAACTGTTTTTGAAAATCAAGCGCAGAAGCAAACTGGCTAACACGCTGATCCAAGGCACGTAAATGATCGTTTCTTGCATGTTGGAAACGGGCGGACGACCAAGAATGTAGCAGCGCAATGCTAAAATAAAGGTGTGCAAGGCAAATGCAGAGAGCATTAAGACCAAAGCAGTGCGCTTAGCAGACAAAACAAAGGCGAGGAGGGCTGCGCTATAAAGGACAATACAGCCAAGAATCAGCGGGTAGCGCGTGTAAAACGATTCCGCCTGCAGTTGCCCTTGTGTGGGGAAGTATAGAGTATTGGTGCTGCCTTCTTCGTAGGGCTTTCCTTCTAATGAAGCGTAAGCCTCTTCAAGAGTTTTATGAAGCTCTTGTCGATCTCCTTGTAGATAAGCGGCACGCAGTCTTTGATAGATCTCATCGGGATAGGCTGTGAAATTTCCCTTTGAATCTTGCAATTCATTCAGCGGGTGCCAATGGCTTACGACGAATCGATCGGGGAGCATCTCTAGCGTGGCTTCCTGCGCATTGACATCAAGAGGGCGAAAGCGTCCCTGATAGGCTACAGGAACCTCAGCTCCAAGCGTAGAGATAAAAAGCAGAAAAAGTAAGAGTCTCATTTCCTAAACCTTTCTATAGGGTCTTAGCCAGAACAGCAAAAAAATTCCAGCAGAAAGAAAAAATGCCCCTGGGTAGGTCAACCAGTATTTGGCAGGGTCGCGGTTGACGATAATTTGGACTTTTTTGATAGAGCCTAGATCCCCCGTCGTAATATTGGCAAGGTAAAAGCGGTAACCATCCCAGGTTTCATGGACATTGTTCATGCTGATGGTTTTTTCGATCTGTCGGCCTGTTTTCAGTTCTGTGAAAATAAGGTCGCTCTCATAACTGAAGGGTTGCGTGGAGTGAGGATATTTGATCTCGCGCGCCTGGCGCAAGCGCACGCGATAGGGGATTTTTTCGAGAAGAGGCTGAAAGCGGGCAAGGTACTGGCCCTTAAGGACAGGCCATTTAAGCCCCGTGGCTTGCCTCTCAAAGGGAAGGGTGATGAAATCTTGGTTGTCGCTGTTGCGCAGGCGCAAAGTGATCTGAGGAATATTCTCTTCGAGCATTTGACTAGGGGGTTGTGGAAGGCAGCGGCACTGCAGAAGGCTTTCAAAGGTTTCCTTTTCAATTTTTGCGAAGCTAAAATAGCCGCCGTACCCTTGATCATAGACCGCCATAGCTTTAGGGCTCGATTTGGGATAAAGCTCCTCTTGCACATGGCCCTTTTTGTCAAAGGTGTAGAGGACCACATTTTCAGGAGTGTCTAAGAAAAGGAGGGTGGGGGAGTGGGCGACTTCTATCTTAAAAGGGGCTTCTCCACTTATTTTGAGGCCTTGTTGGTAGATTTTGCGGGCTAAAGTTGCGCTCTCCTCTGTTTTGAATGCCATGAGATCCCACACTTGGCCATTTAGGCGTACCTTGGAGCTGATCGGAAAAGGCGGCCCTTTTGGCTCTGGATGGACCGCAAATGGCTTTAAACCTTGGATGAAGACCTGATCGCGTTTAATCCAACTTTCGTAGCTCACCTGTGAATGGGGAGCGTAGGCGGCTAGGTCGATCGAGATTTCTGGCAATTTCCCTTTGTCAACCGAGAGGGAGAGATCTTGTGAGAGGGGATATTGTTCACTGCGCTTGTCGCGCGCCCACAAACGGATCGAGTAGGTGTCTGGCAGAAGGAGTTCAGCGCTGCTTGAACCTTCCGTGATCAAAAGCGACCCTTGCGTGCCGTAGTAAGCTTTGATCAAAGTGCCTCCGAGGAGCATGAGCAGCCCCAAGTGCGTCACTAAGAAGGGAACATGTTTTTGACGAAAGGGCCAGCGCAGCAAGGCAGAGATGAGAATGTTGAGAAAAAATCCCCACAGCAGAGCTTTGAAGAGGGGATTGCTGTAGGTGAAATGCGCGGCATAGCGGTGTGAAGCGGTTAGGGATTCGAGAACCGTGCCTGCGATGACAAAAAGCGCTGTTGAGGAAATCAAAAAGATGGCGAGGTAAATGCTGCCGAGAAAGCGAATCAGTTTCATGGGGTATTTTGGATCTCGTCGATGAGTTCAAAGCTTTTGGCAAAGCGCACGATCTCTTGCTTATGTGTGCGCATTAAGTCGGCTGGTCCCACCGCTTTAATCGTGTAGTCAGATCTCCGGTCGCTCGATTCATCGGCGATGACAAGCACGCGAAAGTGTTCTGGAGCCAGTTGCATCGCCCATCCCAGAAGAGTTTCCGGCTCTCCATTTACCATCCCCGTTGCTTCCAAGTGGTAGCCTGCAAATCCCCCTGTGGCAAAGGGAGTGATGTTTAGTCCTTGAGGATCGAGTTCCTGGAATTGGCGTTGCCAGCGCGCAATCTGCGCGGCCGGTGGCACTCTTGCCTCAATTGTCTCACTAGGGAAATTATGCAAGGTAATGCGAATGCTATCCCCAATCCAAAATTCGCACAGCGCTTTCGTCGTATCGCTTTTATTATCAGGGATTTCCTTGCGGACCCATTGCGCAGGTACATCTGCACGATAGGTAGGGGAACCCTCTCTACCGCAAATCTCTTGACGTGAAGAGTTTGCAACTTTGTGGCCCTCTTGTGAACAGCTTGCTAAAAGAAATAGGGATAGTAGAATGGTGCGCATACGTTGGCATAATAGCGAAATTGACATTGCGCTTCAACGTTTGGAATTGATAAAGGAAAAGGAATGGATCGCGACAAATTCTTAGATATTGGCTGCGCCAATCCCTTGGTCTACGAAGAGCTCTATGACAAATGGCGCCGCGATCCTCAATCCGTCGAAGCTTCCTGGCGCAGCTACTTTAACTCTCTCGACCAACAACCTTCTCAATCCACTTCACCTCCTCCCATCCTCGAGAAGGAAGTATCCGTCGTCTTTCAACCACGCAAAGAGGCAGCCGCCGGTCCTCCCGATGTCAGAGTGTATAACCTGATTCAAGCCTATCGCCAGTTTGGACACCTGATGGCCAATGTCAATCCCATCGCCCTGCACCCTCCGCAGGAGCCACGCGAGCTTCAGCTGGAGACTTATGGTCTCAGCAAGCAGGATCTTTCGCGTCCCTTTCCCACCTTTGGTTTGCTCAAAGAACCCATGGCCCCGCTTCTCAAAATCATCAACGATTTAAAGAGCATCTACTGCAACAAAATCGGGGTGGAATACATCGAAACGCATAGCCTAGAATTAGAAAGCTGGTTGCAGAGGCAAATTGAGCCAACCCACTTTAAAGCCCCTCTGACGATTGAACAAAAGCAGATGATCCTTCAGCAGCTCAACAAGTCAGAGCTTCTCGAATCCTTTCTCCACACCAAGTATGTCGGCCAAAAACGCTTCTCCATTGAAGGAGGAGAAACCCTCATCCCCATGTTGTCCTCACTTTTAGACACTGCTGCGAACTTTGGAGCCGAAGAATTCGTCATCGGAATGGCCCACCGGGGGCGCCTCAACGTGCTCAGCAACATCATGAACAAGTCCTATGTCGATATTTTTACAGAGTTTGACGAGAGCTATATTCCTGAGTCAATTGAAGGCAGTGGCGATGTGAAGTATCACAAAGGCTACAACGCTGAAGTGGAAACCGCAAGCAAGAAGAAGGTAAAAATCGACTTAAGCCCGAATCCTAGCCATCTTGAAGCCGTAGACCCTGTTGTCGAGGGCATGGTGCGCGCTAAGCAAACGATTTTGAACGATGAAGAGTCGCATAAAAAAGTGGTTCCCATCTTGATCCACGGCGATGCGGCGATTGCGGGACAGGGCGTTGTCTATGAGACGCTGCAGATGTATAAGTTGGAAGGGTACTCGACAGGCGGCACCATCCACATCGTCATCAACAATCAAATTGGCTTTACTACACTTCCAAAAGATTCAAGATCAACGCTTTATGATACTGACATCGCCAAAGGGTTTTCCTGCCCTGTGTTTCATGTCAATGCCGAGGACCCCGATGGTTGTGTGTATGTGACAAACCTGGCGGTCGAGATGCGTCAAAAATTCCATTGCGATGTCTTCATCGACTTATGCTGCTACCGCAAGTATGGTCATAACGAATCGGATGAACCTGCCTTCACACAGCCCATCGAGTATCAATTGATTCGCAAAAAGAAGCCGATTCGCGATCTCTACCGCGACGAACTAATCCAGCAGGGTGTGCTCGAAAAATACATGGCAGAAGCCTTGGAAACAGAGTTTAAAAATGCCCTCAACGTGGCTCTCAAGAGCATTAAGACCTTTGAGACCAAAGAGCCAAAGGAAGAAAAAGAACCCGTTCACAAGTTTAATGGAAAGCCCACAGGAGTGGCTAAAGAGGAGATAGAAGAGGTCGCAACGCGCTTTTGCACAATCCCTGAAGGGTTTCACATCCATCCCAAGCTCGAACATTTCGTCATAGAGCATTTAGCTATGGTCCAAGAACCGAAACCCATCGATTGGGGGATGGCCGAAACGTTGGCCTACGCGACTTTGCTTATTGAAGGCACACCCGTGAGAATTTCTGGACAAGACAGTTGCCGAGGGACCTTCAGCCATCGGCATGCGGTGTGGATGGATCAGATTCAGGAGAAAACCTATTTTCCTCTTAAACACCTCAGCGAAACACAAGCAAGATTTGACATTTATAATTCGCCCCTTTCTGAATACGCGGTCTTAGGCTTTGAGTATGGTTACAGCACTTCTTATCCTGAGTCACTCGTCATCTGGGAAGCGCAATTTGGCGATTTTAGCAATGGCGCACAGGTGGTGATCGACCAGTTTGTATCTCCAAGTGAGCAGAAATGGGGTCAGAGGTCAGGGTTAGTGATGTTTCTTCCTCATGGCTATGAGGGCCAAGGGCCTGAGCACTCTTCAGCGCGCATAGAGCGCTACTTGAGTCTTTGTGGACACGATAATATGCAGGTGGTCAATCCCACAACGCCGGCCCAGTTTTTCCATTTACTCCGCCGTCAGATGGTGGAAAAAATTTTAAAGCCCTTGATTGTCTTTACGCCGAAAGGGCTTCTACGCCACCCTGCGTGTGTGAGCAACTTAAATGAATTTGTCCAGGGTTCTTTCAAAGAGATCCTAGATGATCCCAAAGACCCTAAAAATATCAAAAAGGTCGTCTTGTGCAGTGGTCGCATCTATTATGACCTAGATGCGATGCGCACTAAAAACAATGCCAAAGATCTAGCGATTGTGCGCATTGAGGAGCTCTACCCTTTGCATACCGAGCAGCTTAAAGAGATTCTAGAGAAGTATGAGGGGTATAAAGAGTGCATTTGGGTACAAGAGGAACCCTCCAATATGGGGGCGTGGGAGTACATGCGTCCGCTTCTTCGCGAAATTTTGCCCAAAGGAAAGGAAGCGCGCTACATTGGACGTCACCGCAGCGCATCTACAGCTGTGGGCTCTCACGCACTGCACAAGAAGGAATCCGCAGCTATCATGCATGAGCTTTTTCAACCTTATGAATTACGCATCCCTGAGAATCAGTCAGGAATCAAAAGTTAGGATCAAAGATGAAGAAAGAAATTAAAGTCCCTGCCATGGGTGAATCGATTAGTGAAGCGACGATAGGCACCCTGATTAAGCCTAATGGGTCCCAAGTGGCCGCTGATGAAGAAGTCATCGAGCTAGAAACTGACAAGGTGAACCAGGTCCTGTATGCCCCTCAGGCGGGGACGCTGACCATCTCCGTGCAGCCAGGGCAGAAAGTGAAGATAGGCGATGTGATCGGCTTTGTCGAAAGCGAAGGGGGAGCGAAAGCCCCCACAGAAGCTCCAAAACCTGCCGCACCTGCTCCTCAACCAGCTCCAGTACCTGCTCCAGAAGGGGGGACAGCCCGCAAAGGCAAAGAACAATTTGTCTCAGAAGTGAACAAAACGGCACCTGAACCAAAAAAAATAGAAGTCCCCACTCAACCCACTGGCAGAGAAGTGCGCCGCAAGATGTCGCGCCTCCGCAAAGTGATTGGAGAGCGGCTTGTCGAAGTCAAACAGCAGACCGCCATGCTGACGACGTTTAATGAAGTGGACATGAGCAAAATCATGGACCTGCGCGAAAAGTATAAAGAAGCCTTCACCAAGGCCCATGGGGTTAAACTCGGCTTTATGTCTTTCTTTGTAAAAGCTGTGGTCTCGGCTTTGCAGGCCTTTCCCGACTTCAATTCCTACATCGATGGTGCGGACCTTGTGCATCGCGAATATTATGACATTGGGGTCGCTGTAGGGACTGACAAGGGGCTATTTGTGCCTGTCGTGCGCAATTGCGACAAGCTTTCCTTTGCTGAGATTGAAGCATCGATTGAACAATATGCTAAGAAGGCCAAGGAGGGGACGTTGGTGGTCGACGATCTTCAGGGGGGAGGCTTCACGATTACCAATGGGGGCACTTACGGGTCGATGCTGTCGACCCCCATTCTAAATCCGCAGCAATGCGGCATTTTGGGGATGCATAAGATTCAAAAGCGCCCCGTTGTCGTGGAGGATCAGGTCGTCGTGCGTCCTATCATGTATTTGGCATTGAGTTATGACCATCGCATCGTTGACGGCAGGGAGGCTGTCACTTTCTTAGTGCATATCAAGGACCATCTCGAAGACCCAGCTCGTTTGCAATTGGAGATCCCTTAAGATGGCAAAGAAACAATTTGATGTGGCCGTCGTGGGGGCGGGAATTGGCGGGTATATTGCGGCGATTCGCTGTGCGCAGCTCGGCCTAAAGACCGCTTGCATCGAAAAGAGCAAGCCTCTTGGTGGGACCTGCCTGATCGTGGGCTGTATTCCTTCTAAAGCGCTTTTACAATCGACAGAGTACTACGATTGGCTGATGAAAGAGAGTCAGCAGCATGGCATTGCTGCCAAAGAGGTGAGCGTCGATTTTGCCAAGATGATGCAGCGCAAAACCCAAATCGTCGATGGTTTAACCAACGGGGTGGCGAGCTTATTTAAGAAGCACTCCATCGTGCGCTATGAGGGGACAGCGCGGCTAACTTCAGCTCACATGCTGGAGTTATCAGACAAACAAGTCATAGAAGCAGAGAATATCATCATCGCTTCTGGTTCAGAGCCCATTCCCTTGCCCTTTTTGCCCTTTGATGAGAAGGTCGTGCTTTCCTCGACTGGCGCTTTGGCGCTTCCCACCATCCCCAAAAAGATGATCGTCGTTGGGGCGGGTATCATTGGCGTAGAGCTCGCTTCTGTCTACAATCGTTTAGGGACTCAAGTCGTCCTCGTGGAGATGCTGGACCGCATTACCCCGATGATGGATACAGCGGTGAGCAAGTCCCTTCAATCCATCTTGCAAAAGCAGGGTCTGGAGTTTCACCTCAGTGCCAAAGTGACGAAGGCCAAAGTCAATGCAAATAGCGTCTCTCTATCTGTCCAAGAGGGGGCCAACGAAACCGAGATGACCGCAGATGTGGTTCTGGTGGCGATTGGGCGTCGCCCCTACACCAAGGGATTGGGCTTAACTGAGCAGGGAATCACGCTCGACTCCAAGGGTTATATCGAAGTGGATGGCAACTTTCGTACGAAGCAGTCGCACATTTATGCCATTGGCGATGTGATAGAGGGGCCTATGCTTGCCCACAAAGCTTCTGAGGAAGGGGTCGCCGTCGCCGAGATCATTGCAGGTCAGCAGCCTCATCTCAATTACATGGCGATCCCCAACGTCATTTATACTCACCCAGAAGTCGCCTCCGTTGGTCTAACTGAAGCAGAGGCGCGTGAAGCGGGGATGGAACTTGCGATTGGCACCTGTTTTATGCGTGCGATTGGCCGCGCCCGCTGCCTAGGCTATGTGGAGGGGTTTGTGAAAGTCATTGGCGAAAAGAATTCCGGCCGCCTTCTCGGCCTACACATCTTATCGCCGCATGCTTCTGAGATGATTGGGGAAGGGGTCATTGCCATCGAGAAGAAAGCAACCTTGCAGGACCTTGCGGCCGCTTCGCACGCCCATCCGACCCTTTCGGAAGCGATCCACGAAGCCTCCCTCGCCGCCCTCGGCCACCCCCTCGCCTTCTAGCCAAGATGGCCCCGTCCCTTTCGGGAAGGCGCCAAAGGCTTTCTACATATAAGTGTAGAACCTGTTGATGTTAATTGTTGCTTTCTAGCGATTCAAATTAGAGAGAAGGTTGCCGAAGTTAAGGCCTTCGGCTGCGGACAGGGGCAAGGACTCACTCCTGGGCATCAGCCCGAAGGGCTGGCACTGCAACAGCCCAGGGCAAGGACGCCCCGAAGGGGCAACGCCCGCCCTGGGTCAGGGCAACCCAACACCCTCATCAGCCCGAAGGGCTGGCACTGCAACAGCCCATGGCAAGGACGCCCCGAAGGGGCAACGCCCGCCCTGGGTTATGCATTTATATCATCGTAGCAGCCTGTAAGGCTGCCAGAATGCTTTACACTCAATCCCATAAATGCTTTTCATCATATGCAATCTTGTATTTATTCAAAAAAGCCCGTAGTTCATCTTGGAAGGTCATTTTCTTATGATGTTCTTTTTGGTTTTGTATATACATTCGTACTGCATCGAAGTTTGATTGCCCTATTGAGAATGCTCCATAGCCACTTTGCCAGGCGAAATCATTATAAAATTTTCCTTTCGTTTTGATCCACACAGAGGAGGATTTTTTGATTTCTTCAATAAGATGACTCAGAGTCACTGTTCGAGGCAAGGATAGTAAAATATGGACATGATCTTCAATGCCACCTATTTCATGAACATGGCCCTTATATGCTCGTGAAATACCAGCCATATATGAGTGCAAATCTTTAATCACATCATTTTGTATCAAAGGGCGACGCATTTTTGTGCTAAAAATAATATGGATGAGAATGCTGGCCAAAGATTGAGACATGCTTTTCCTCCTTTTCTTAAAGTTCAAAGGGCAAAGCTATTTAGCAAAATAGGAACTAGATGTCTAGTCAAATGTTTTGTAATGCGGGGTTCTAGCAGCCTTACAGGCTGCATATACCCAGGCGCTGCCTAACCCAGGGCGGGCGTTGCCCCTTCGGGGCGTCCTTGCCCTGGGCTGTTGCAGTGCCAGCCCTTCGGGCTGATGAGGGTGTGGTACCCTGGCGCTGCCTTAGTATGAGAGGGATTTCCAAGCGACGAATTAGATTCTCTATCTTCTTTTAAATGCTCCCGCGGTCGACTCGGGACTGCGTCCCTCCTCTCCCTTTGGGGGAAAAGCCCGGAGCTTTTTGCAGGCAAAGAGAGGCAAACCAAATTTTAGTAATTGTGGGAGGTGCCGCAGCCGCAGGAAGCCTTCACATTGGGATTTGAGATCTTGAACCCTGCACCTTGCAAGCCATCAACGTAGTCGATGATCGAACCCTTCAAGCGCTTAAAGGCAGCCTTGTTGATGTGGATCTGCAAGCCATGCGACTCGATGATCATATCATCTTCTTCCGCTTTCTCCGAATAGTCCAAAACATATTCAAAACCGCTGCAGCCGGCCATCCTGTCGCCAAAGCGAAGGCCCCAGCCTGCTTTGCCCTCTTCCGCCAAAATCTCCATGTACTTGGCAGCAGCTTTCTTCGTGAGCGTGATGGTCTCGGGATGACTCTCATCTTTTTCATTGAGAAGATCGTTTAGACGACCCACGAGGCGGTCGATCTGCGCTTCATTCATGCCATGGCCCAACATGCCTGCCTCAAGGGTCTCCCAGGTGGCAGCGTGACAGCCCACGCAATGCAAGCCAGCGTTCGTGATCTCTTGCGATAGGCGCTGAGCCTTCGTCGGGAACATCGACAAGATCTGATCGATCGTCATCTGGCGATGAATGGTTTCTTTTGTGGGATTTTGGGTAGTGGACATATGTTATTCCTTAAAATGAAATTTTAACGTGACCTTGTTTAATTTTGCATTGGCAAGCCAGGCGCTCATCACAGGTTCCTTCACCTAGGAAATCCTGCTCTTCTTGGGTGGGGTGCGTGAGGTTTTCCTTGCCTTCTTTGATCTCAATGACGCAAGTCCCACAAACTCCTTCCGTGCACGCAAAGGGAACGCCAGCTTCTTCACAAGCTTCGGCAATTGGATCCCCATCGGAGAGGTTGACTTCCTCATCATTATGTCCAAAAATTAATTTTGCCATTTAAGTAGCTCCTAATGAAAATATTAGGTATATCTTAATACATTTTTGATTAATAAGTCAAGCTTTTGGCCTCTAAAATAGAACAACAAGCCTAAAACAATGAAGGGCAAACTTAAGTACTGTCCCATCTGTAAAAAGGTCTCATCGATGATCATACTCTGAGGGAGCTTGATGAATTCGATCAAAAAGCGCGATCCAAAAATTAAAATCAGGCAAAGACCGCTGAGAATACCTGGTCGAAAGCGGCGTTTAGCTATCCAAAGAGAGAGCAAAATCGCAAAAACTGAGAAGTAAACACCTGCTTCATAGAGCTGTGTGGGATGCCTTGGCACCCAGGCTGTCCCTTCATAAGGATCTCCAAAGATCACTGCCCAGGGGAGATTTGTCTCTGGTCCAATAATTTCCTGATTGAAAAAGTTGCCGACGCGTATCCAGAAGGCAATCAGTCCAGCTGGAATGGCAATGTAGTCAATGAGGCCGACCCAGCTAATCTCGGGGTAGTTCTTTAAAACTAGGCGATAGAAGATAAAGAGGGCAAGCAGGAGTCCCAAAACGCCTCCATGGCTCGCTAAGCCGCCTTCCCAAACTTTAAACACATCCCATAAATGATGTTGATAGCGGGGGAGATCGTAAAAAAGGACGTGTCCCAAACGCGCCCCTATCAGGATGCCTAAAACGACAAACCAGGTCATTTTGTCGGTCAGGAGAAAGCCGATCTCTTTTGCTGTCGTCAGGGCTTTGGGAAGATGTTTTTCAAGATAGCTGCGATCTAATTGAAGGGCATTAATCCCTGAAAGGAGGGCTTCTTTTTGTTCGGCATTAAGCTCTTGCATATACTTCAGGTCGGTCAGCTCTTGCTGCATGCTGCGGTTTAGCTTTTGATAAACGGTGTACAAGGGGTTCTCAGGCTTATTGGCTGCCGAAACGACAAGCTTTGCAAGCGTTGGCCATGAAGCGACATCGCGGGCGAGCAAGACGGAGGAATTTAAAAAATGGTGCTTAAAGATCCAGGAGAGCAGGAAATAGGCCATGGCAAAACCTAGCACAAAGCAGCCCCCATACACCATGATGGGTCTTCCAATGATTGGGACGGTAAATAAAACTCGATCTGGATTCCAGATGAGCCATGCAAGCAAAGATTCCATAACTCCTAAAAATTAAAGCTCCTATCCTGAAACAGAATAGGAGCTTATTTTTTCGATCGGAGCAGAGGGATTTGAACCCCCGACCTACTGCTCCCAAAGCAGCCGCGCTAGCCAAGCTGCGCTATGCTCCGTGGCAAGAACATCGTAACAAAAGCACATCCAGAAGTCAAGTGGCATTCTCGTTGAACATTATGCTTCTTATCTGCTACGCTTTTTGACTAAAAGATAAGGATATCTCATGAGTATCAATCTCTTAGCCTACCCTAGTTTCTATTTTGCACCCCCACCCCCGGTTCCAGATGATGGGGTGATTGATATCGTGGAGGCAGAAAAGCATACACGAAAATTGATGACGAAAGCCCATACGATCTTTGCTTGGGCGCGGGAACAGCCCCCTTCGGATGAAGTCAACGCGATTTGCCTGGATCTTCTCAAAGAAATTCACGCGGTTCGCGAATCGATAGAGGCATGGGCGGCGCTGGCCGAAATTTTGGGCGTGCTCACCACCAATCCCAATTTTCCCATTACCAAGGAGGTGGAGGGGCTCATTTTTTCACTCGCACTGGTAGAATTAGATCTTTTTCCTCCTTTTATAAGTTTAATCCCAAAATTTCTTCAACTTCCAGGCCTTTGTGGAACCTATCATCGTCAACTAGCTCAGTGTGTGCATCAAGCAGTCCTGCAGGTCCCGGAAGATCCCGACAATGCTAGGTGCCTTCTTGGGCAATTGGCCAATTTTGCTAACGCCCGCTGCACAGAGGTCCTTGAGTACTTTGCGATAGAATTTAATGTGCCCGATCCGGATCCTCGTTTTACTGCCTTCTATTACGCTCTCCAGAGATATTCAACCATCTGGCAGCCTTGGTATGGCTTGATCAACACTCTCATGTTCGATGTGAACCGTTTGCGCCATACATTTGATCTCCGCCTGTTTCCAGTAGGAGATTCTGGAATACTTTCGGGTAGGAGTGATCTAGTTTTGGAAAGGTTTATAGAGAAAAAAATTAGAGATAATGATCTGATCCACACCTTTCTCGAAGTGATTACCTATCTTTGTGGCAGGGTGGGAGAGGGAGGTCGGATATTCCTGGATAAACCGGAGGAGATCCTTACAATTCTTCAGGGTCTTGATTTTAGTACGCTTTCTGACGAGCAAGCAAAAGATCATTGCATGACGCTAATTGGTTTGAAGTCTCAAGTGCCTCTACATTTTCAAGGACCTGTTACGACAGCAGTTTCCAAAACATACATCCGAACGTTTGTTCGACTTTTGGAAAAAATGGAAGCGGGAAACGTCTTCACCCTTCTTTTATCATTAAAGCATCTAGACAACTTCGAGGAGATAATGAGGAGGGCAAAATCTTCGATTGTGCGCGCCGTTGCACATCTAGAGGCCAACCCCTCGAAAATGGAATTGCTTTATGATTTTAAGCGCTTGGTATTGCTCCATCCTGAACTTCTCGAATGGTTTGAGATAGCTCCAATCTTTCGCGAGGGAAGTTCAGTTAAGTTTTGGCCCACAACCCTTTACGACCTCGCGTTGTTATGTCGCTCAAATGCATTGGTGTTAGAATCTTTGAATGTGGACGAGTTCTGGTCGCTTTGTGGATCAAAATTTAAGTCCGTTGTGATGGGTCCTATGCATCTCATGAGATGCTGTGAAGTCCTCTTCAAAAATCCCGCATTTAGAAATCATGTCAAGTCAGTAGAACTTGTCATATTTATCATGAACACAGGGGATTGGACAACGCTGATTCCACTTGGCAAAATGGCTCAAGCAGGCCTTCTGCCTCATTTTAATTCCCCCCTTTATCTGGCACGACTCCTTAATCAGATCCACATGGAACCAGGGGCCTTAAATTACACTGCCAATTTATTCGAAGCTTTGGGGCAACTTGCTGAGGCTGGGTTGTTGACAAATCCACCCCAGGCAGGAATGAATGTTTTGCGGCGTTACTTGCCATTCGATTTTAATCATCAACAAAGAGAGCGCATCCTCAAGGGAATTTCCCAAATGCGTGCTAATAATATTGAAATCAATTTCGAGCTACCTGAAAAAGGGTTAGCGTTTAAAAATTTGCAAATTAGGGAAACCAAAGGAAAATAACATGGATGGTGTGGGCTCTTACTTTCTTTCTCAAGCCGCATTTGGAGTGCAATCTCCACCCAAGCGCAAGCCTATAGACGATTTGGAATCTAGCCCAAAGTGTCTTCGACTCAACGCCAAATCAGACCCCATGGATACATTGCTAGGAAAGATCTCACAGATTGACCAAGCGTTTTCTGAGTACCTGGGAAGGGCCGTTGAGCCAATTCGATCTAGATATGCTACTCTTAGGAGCCAAGGCTCAGTTTCTCAACATATTGCGGAAGCTGAGCGCTTTGTACAAGCAGCCGCTGAACTTTTTCCTTGGGTGAAGGGACGAGCTAGACCGACTGCTCAAAATGAGATCGATCTCTGTCAGGATCTTATAAAGGAAATCTACGACAGAAGAGATTGCATCGCGGATGAAAGTTGGAAAACTGTTTCAGAAGCACTTGTCGAACTTTTATCCATCGGAGATTTTCTCTTTAACCCTGAGATCCTTTTTACCTTAACTCTCGATAGACAAATTGGATTTAAGCTCCGCAAGAAGATCATCGAAGTTTATCGTGAAACTGGCCCAGAGTCCAAAGTCGTCGCACAAGTTTTGATAAAAATCGCCAAACACCATGACGAAGATATCCGTTCTCTCAAGGAAAATCACGCCGATGCGGTGGAATTTTTAGCTCAAAATCCTACCTTAGCAACGGAAAATTTAAGGGATAGCTTTATAGAGTGCCTCGCAGCCCCTCAACCTGACAAGGATGCGGTAGCCCTATTTTTTGCCATTTCTCTTCAATTGCCTTTTTGCAACGATGAAACCGTCTGGAAAGCTTTGCATCAATGCTTCTTAAGCCATTCTTTTAATGTTGAAATGTTTCAAGATGAGTGTGTGAGGGGACATGCTCTACCGATCCAAACGATGCGTGAACTCCTGCGCGATTTTGATCAGCGGAAGGTACAAAATAATAAGCGGATCTTTGAGTTTATTCGACTGTGGACACATCTAAGTGGGGTAAAAGAAGCTCACCCCTTTGAAGGGCACTTGCTCAATATTTTAGGGCGCTTGGAGTTCTCACGCTTACCCTTAAGTCAAGCTAGATTTTACATCCGCCTCACTCAATTAAAAAATTCAACCCGAACGTTGTCACCTACCTTCTTCAGCGTGTTTGCATGCCTTTTGGAAAGAATAAAAACCACTGATGTTTTAACGGCTCTTCTGGCTGTTTCTCATCACGACAATTTCGAAGAATTGTGCAAAGGCATTGTACCGCTCGTTTCTAAGTGCATTCGCTGGGATAAGAATCCAGATGAGGTCAAAACGCTCCTTCTCTTAGTTCCCAGCCTTCTCAAAAATAAAGAGGTTACAGCGGCCATTCCGCGGTCGTGGGAATATCTGGCTCTGCTTGCACATTTCCTTCCTTTGGAAGAGTTTAGATCAGTCGTTGCCTCGCGCTATGAAAGTGGACATCATTTTCGCTTTGTGCGCCATGAGGATGTGGAACTTTGCCCTCGCGTCAACCGCTGGCTTGCAGAGATCTACAAGCCCTTTTTTCAATGGGGTGTAACCATTTGTTGTCCCTCCATTCTGACTGATTTGGCTTTGCTGGTCCAAGCTCCTGGTTTTGAGATCGACCTTGAACATGTCGACTTAGGGCTAGTGGTCCACCACTTGCCCCAAAGCGCTTGGCACAGGATGATCTGCTGTCAACATTTTGTGCGCGATTCTACGGTGCGTGCCCTCCCATCGATCAAAGATTGTCTCAACGCATTGGATACTAAGGATTGGAAAGTGCTCTTACCCCTTGGAAAGATGGCTGAAGAGGGACATCTACCTGCTGACATTCGTTTAGGCGACTTCCTGGGCTCTTTGGACCTTGAGCCGGGTGCCTTGAATTATACCGTCCAACTTTTTGAAGCTCTCGCTTCCTTGATTAAAGCGCGTTTAGTTTCTTTCACTCCAGCGCATTTCGAGCAGCTTTCGCGGCTCCTCTTTCAGGCCGAGGTACCCTTCCCATTCTCACTACAGCAGAGAATGCGCCTAGCGACTGCCTTGCACACCTTGAAAACCCATCAGATAGAATTGCCCCCGCGCTGGCTTGAATTTACCAGCCTTGAATGAGTGAAATAATGCTCGTTATGCTAGGGATCCGGCCAATTTCCTGAGATGATTGAAATCGGTTGATGACCATTTGTCGCTGTTTGGGGTTTAACTCGTTAATTTTTCTCGCAAATTTGGCGTTATTGTAATAGTCATCCACGACGGGTATTTCCATCCTAGGTAGGTTCTCGCCTTCAATTTCCCATGTGCTAAGGTATATCTTTTTCGACTTAACGGTTGAGCTTTGCGGTTTGATTACTTGTGTTCCAACTAGGCGAACGTAATCTAGCGAAAGCATCGAGGAATCATCGCGAACGACATGTGTCATAGAATGGCCATCACCTTGAGATGAGCTTGGATCATCTCGTCGACAGCATTTTTGAGGGGGGCATTCACCCAAGGCAAGTGATCCACGACCTGCTTCGCCCATAGAAAATAGGCATCGACCCTTTCCTGGTCCCAATCTGAGGGACTCGATTGCGTCAGATCGTTTAGATTATACAGTTTATCTGCGAGCTTAATTTGAGCGGCTCCCGCCGATTTTTCCGCTGCATGCTCGATTTGGAGCTGTTTGCGGACATGCTTTGGGAGGGATTTATCATCTGTGACCTCGCGTACCAAAGCCGCCACCCTTGGCCCAAAAGCTTGCGAGATTTCTTCAAAAGAGGTTGCTGTATCCTCTACAGTATCGTGGAGAAGGCCTGCAATCAAAATATCGGCATCGCGCACCTTGCCTAAAGTTAACAAAGTATGCGTGACTCCAATTGGATGGATGATATAGGGGGTTTGTTGGGCATCTTTGCGCGTTTGTGAGCGATGTTTGTCTGCGGAAAAGGCGACGGCTTTAAAGATCTTCTGAACATCGCGGTAGATTAATCCTTCGCCGCGTTGATACACCTGTGACAAGGCATCGGCAAAGCTGTCATATTGTTTAAGGACGGCTTGATTTGCCTGGGTAAGCTCTTCGACAACCTGCCGTGTGTGCATGGATTCAGGAACAGTTTCAGCCCCAACTCCAGTCCCAATCAACATAAAGGACGCGATTAATATCAGATAGTTCATGCAACCCTCCATCTTTTATACTAAAACAAAACTATAGCAGGTTGCAGAATATTATAGTTACAGAAATCTGGGTTGCATCGCTTCGCCAAGGCTGCCTAAAACGGACAGCCAAGGGTCATTGCGGTCAAGTTCTCTAGGCTCTATGCCCATCGCTCGTGCTGGATTTTGCCTAAACGCATAAGTTTTTGCTTCCTCGGCTATTTCATTTTGCGTTTGCACTGTTCTAGCATAAGCTCGAACCTGGTCGGCAAGCTGGTTGATTTTCTCAAAATCGAGGGTTTGAATCAATTTTTCATACTCAGGGCGCAACTCTTCAATTTTCTGAATAACTTCTTTAGGCGCTGACGCATGTCTGATCATATCCAAAAGAGGTGTTCTAAAAATATCGAGGCTTGTTGCCAGGGCAATTGGCGGCATATTCTTGTTTAAGTAATGCGAGGCCACCCATTTCCCTCCCTTACAAGGAAGAGTTAAGCATAAGGCAGCCACGGTGATGATCCCTGCAATCAAGGCTGGAGTGAATGTGACTGGAAAACCTACCCCAGTAATTGCAGTTGCAATCGTCGCCGAGAAGAGGAAAACCGCTGCAATCGTACACATAGCTGCAATGAAATTAAAAGCCTCCTCAGCTACTGTACAAACCGTTTTAATACCACTTAAAATCTTATCGTTGATTTTAGCATTTCCATATTCTTTGAAATCTATGACTTTTGGCTCAACTCGCATATATAGCCTCTTGTTTAAAAGATTTATTATAGCAAACCTACGTTGGGAAGATATAAAATAAGTATTAAATTTTCGTAAATTTAAATTTTAAATTTAAATAACTTCTTAATAAATTGTTTATTATATTTAGTTATAATGGGCTTTTTAAATTGGAGGAAAATATGTCTAAAATTGAACAAGATAAACCCGTAAGTTTAACTCCAGAAGCGACATTACTTCCCAGGAATAACTCGCGCGACCGTTGGATTTTGATCGGCAAAATTGCCCTCGTAGCAGCTGTCTCCCTCGCCCTTCTTGCCGGAGCTGCAACAGCGGCAGTCTTTGCTTGGCCGATGGTAGTTGCCATTCCAAGCGTTGCAGCCTTTGTATACATGGCGATCCTTTTGCAACCAGGACCTCTCTTAGCTGGAGCTGCAGTTGGACTTGGCTTTGTTGGAGCCACACTTCCTTTTGCTGCAAATGAAATGGAGATGTATAAAAAGACGGATCACAACATAAAAGATTGCGTGCAATACGCAGGATTAGGCGTTGCAGCAGGCGTTCTAGCACCAATTGGTGGAGTGGCTGCTATGGAAGCCGCCATCGTTGTCACAGGAGTGGTCGCCGTAGCTGGACTCGTTGTAGGGGCTGTGGGCTGGGTCTTTATCATGATGCTCCCCGGCAAAATCCCTTTGCCACGCTAATTTAAGCTTCGGGTGCAAAGTCGTGTAAGAGTGCCTTAGCTTGAGAAATGACAAGCAGAATCTCTGGGACGGTCACGTCATCGATCGCTTCAACCTCATGCCCAATGGCCTGACTATATTGCGCTAACCACTGGTACGCTTTGCTGAAGATGCCAAGCTTCCTAAATCCCGTCATAATGTTGCTGATAGACATCCTAGCAGCAAATGTGTATTCGGAAGTTAAAGCTGCTTCCTTAGAATGCAAGATGCGCATGACTTTTTCATCCTTAGACATTTTGATCAGCCATTGGAGTTCTTCAATCACTTGTAGACGTGTTGAGACAGCGCTTTTTTCTTCTAAAAGGGTCAAATCGTGCGGAAACGCCACTGCAGGAGCTAAAAAGAGGTTGTCATTAGCGCTCGATAAGCAATTTTCCAGATTGCTCATTAAATCGGGGTGATACAGGGTTTCTGAACAGTGTATAAGCTTTGGGATAGAAACTCTCTCAAACTCATGGCGCGCTTCAGTTCTAAGCTTTAAGGCTAAAGTTGGGTTTATAAAAAAAGCTTTACCGATTTCTAAAAACTCATGGTCCAAAGGGATTCGATTGCTAGTAGAATGGGCGACTTCCCCACATTTTATGAAGTTATAGGCAAGCACGCGTTTAAACAGGTAACCTTGAAACTGCGGTGCAAAATCGCCGATTCTCTTTGGGAAATCCCCCAAGCTTACTAGGGAGGTCTGCATACAGATTAAACGGTATTTTCTCGAAGCGGATAAAGTGGGGAAGACCTTTTTAACTGGAACTAAAGAAGCCTGCCGTTCGGCTTGTGCTTTTTTTAACTTGAGCTCTTGAAGTTCCCTTTCAGTCTTCTCCAAATCGCCAGGTATGAGGGAGTATTGCTGTGGAGGTGTTGTCGTAGTTTCTGAAGGGGGTTCGGTTTTAATTTCAAGCTCCTCATCGGTATATTCATCATAAAAATACCGACAGGGCTTGGCTTCTATTTGGAGTTTGATTTGATCGAAAAACAAGGGGTTGCTTGAACGATACTGAAAAAATTTATCCAGCTTCATTATCCTAGCCTCTTCTTGCATTCTCTTTGTGCCCTGCCATGAGGCTTCGGCTGGAGCTTTTTCATTCTTTACATAGGGTGACGGTGCTTCTTGTGTCGTGTCAGTTTCCCTCGTTATCGCTTTTGCAAGAGGTAAGGAAGCTGGCGCAGCCTTAGGTTTAGGCAACTCCGCGTTAGTCACGGGTTTTGGCTGCTGAGGCAATTCCTTTTTAAGTTTTTCGTATTCATCTCCCAATATTTTTTTATTATTGTCGATCAAAGCTTTCGCTTCTTTCGTCTGTTTCAAAGTGAGATAAAGGTGAAACAATTCTTCAATGGTTTCTATATCCAGTACTGCTTGAAAAGTCTTCAGTGCATTGAAATCGCGCAACGCTTTTGATGAATTATTTTGTTTTAAGAAGATCTTCATGCGCATGATCAATGCAGCCTTCTTATCATTATCCTTAACCCCTCGCATGGCGCAATCGACAGCGGCGTTTGCATACTTCAAGGCTTCGGTGTAGTTTTTTAAGTAAAAATGACAAGCGGCAACAGCCGCATTTAGCCCCGAGGACCTAGGGTAGGTTGTTAAATAGGCGATCCCTCGCTCAATTCCTAAACCATGATGGCGTACTTCATTTAAAAGATAGATCTCAAAGCTACAAACTTCTTCATTTCTCTGATTTTTTAGATATTTATTAAAACAGGTCACCGCTTCGTTGCGGAGTCCCACGGTAACAAGAGTCTCGGCTAGTTTTAAATCTCTTTGATAAGAGCGAGGAGTTGCATCTTTTTGTCGTGAGACAAATAAAGTTGCTGCAACAGCTTGAGCTTGCTGAATACGCGAAGATAAAATCAACTTCCCAATCAATCCATAACCGACATCCTCTTCCTCAGGGTGCTTTTCCACATATTTTTTCCCAAACGCAAGAGAGGACTCTATAGCTGTACTTGGCACTATAGCAAAGGCTGCAGCCGCTTTCCGATAATCGATGCAATGGCTTGCCCCATTTTTTGCCAAAAGATTTAACGTTGCTTCGATGTCGTGTTTTAACATGACCTCTGGCCCGAGAGCTAAGAGAAGGCGGCATTTGGCTAAAAGCCATGAGTTTCGCGCTCCTTTCTTTCTTATAGTTTGAACAATGGCAAGTTCATAGTTATTGAGAGCCTCCTGCTTGGATCCCGATAATTCGAAAAATTCTCCCAGAAGTGCAAAAACTTGACAATCCGAGGCTTTAGTAGTTTTGACATATCTTTGGTATTTTTGTTTAAATTCTTCCAATTTATTTTCTTTAAGTAGTATCTGGAGCTCGTACAAATTTTTTAACTGACTAGCTGGCAACAAATCCAAATTTTCGCGTGCCTTTGCCACATTTCTAGTCATGCAATGAAATTCGTGGACAAAAGCACTACGAAAACCATTATATTTTGGATTTTTTGGAAGAAAATGATGAAAAAAGTTCAAGACTTTCACGATAGCATCTTGAGAGTGATCCAGAACACAAGTAAAGCTAAAAAGATTTTGAACGAGTTCATCATCGAACTCTGTAGAGCGATCTGGCATCTGAAGTAAGTCCAAAATACACTCAAATGCGCTTGAGACTTCTTTTGATTCGATAAAACGATAGTAAAAGTTTCTTGCAATGCGTTCTGGCAACTGACGTATCGCATCGTTAGGAGAAGAAAGAGAAGCCGCTTTTTCGGCATGCGCCATTGTTCTAGTGTATAGTTGAACGCGATCTGACTCACTGTAAATCAAAGACCAGAAGCTGCGTGCTAAGAGGATTTCGCCCTTTAGATCATCCGGTTGGACAGAATGCCACATTAACGCGCAAAAGAGGGCTTTGTGATAGAAAAATATTTGTTCCTCTTTTTTTGAATTGCTTTTAGCCTGATTACCCAGCATCTGATAGGCATAGGCCATGTCGACTAAAGCTTCAATATCCTTTGGAAAACTGCGACCTAACTGTTGATAAAAGTTTTTATTGAGAATTTCATGTCCACACTTGTAGTGTAACAGGTTAGATACGAGAATTTGAGAGAGATTTGGCCAGTTAGTTTTGATTTTGTCCCACATTTCCTGTGGCTGCCCGGTCAACTCATGGCGATGTTGACAAGCAAAGCGGGCAAACTGTTCGGCTAAAATAGCAAAGCGCTGGCTTGCGTAGGTGGTGCAAGTCCACTCCACGCGCATGATGCCTTCGAAAACGGGGATTGTGGTGCCTGGAGCAATCTGCCTTAATTCGGGTTCAAATCCCTCTTCTTTCGCCGTATCGATTTGGGCAAAGGCGTCAGCTTCCCTTTGTTGAAGAGGGGTCTCCCAATTAACCGGCTGTCCAGTTGTGTAATTACTTACAGATGACATAATTGAGAGATAATAACAAAATCAGAAATTAATTAACATTAGTTTCTGTTGTTATAAAAAGCCCTGGCACAAAATAGAGTTGCTATCAATCCGGCTAGTAGTCCCACACTATGGATGGAACCAGATTCTTCCCAATTCGTTTTTGCAAGGTTATAAGTGACTATTGCGCTGACAGCAAGGCCAAGACCTTCTGGGCTAATGATTTTATGTTGATATTTCAAGAAATTTACAGTTACATAACGAGCGATATAAAATGTACTTAAACCCAAAGCTATTAACGCTCCTAATTCTTTCTTTGGATAGGAAAAATCTGGATTATAAATGCATTCGCTCGCCAATTTTTTGCATTCACTATAATTCATAGGTTTAGTGCGACCAACAAGCATAGGAGGAGTGCGAGTGCCTTGAAGCATCTCCTGTTCTGCTTGATTCATAATTCTCCAACAGTACATAAAAACGCCCACAGCGACAGCACAAGTTACAAGCTGGACCAGTTCATTCCGATAGATTTGCTGGAGTTGTCTGGTTAGCGGAACATTTCGACCCACTTGACTAGATGGGATAAAGGCCATCGGAGCCAGGGCAGCCGCTTTTAAAACAGGCTGTGCAGGAGGTTCGCCTGCAGGTCCTTGTCGAAGAGGGGATAATCCGCTAGTGATGTCACGATCACGTTGAACTGGAGTGTTATCGTTCATAAGTTTTACCTTTGGTATTTTTAAAAGAAGTACACATTAGCATGACCAATTAAATCTAGGCAAGCCCAAAGGTTAGGTTGAACTTTATCGGCCAAAAAACCACTGTTTTTGGCCGTATTCTCGAAATACGGCCAAAATTTAACCGAATACGGCCAAAATCCTTGCAAAATGGCCGTATTCCTGATAAAATGGCCGTATTGAAGAAGAGAAAACCTATGACATCCACTGATAAAAAATTGAGTGTACTGCATCAGTTAAGCCAAGAATCTGAACCTATCGGCATGCAAGAGCTCCTCATTAAACTGGGAGCCGAGTACGTCGAGCGTACTGTCAGGCGTTGGCTCATCGAAATGGTCGCGGACGGACTGGTCGAAAAGTCAGGGCAAAAACGAGGAACCAAATATCTCGTCATTCAGAGGACAAAGCGAAAAACTGGCGAGTGGCTAAAAGCCTACCAGCCCAATAAAACTTTTTATCTCCCTTCAAGTGTCAGGCAAGATTTGCTTACAGCAGGCAAGCGTTCTAAGAGAAATGACCCATTGGGAATTTACGCTCGGCAAATTTACAATCGTCTTGCCATTGATCTTTCCTTTAATTCGTCCCGATTAGAAGGAAATACTTATTCGTTATCAGATACCCAACGGCTTGTTTTGGAAGGAAAAAGCGCAGAAGGTAAACTCGAAGAAGAAAAAGCTATGATTCTTAATCATAAAGAAGCAATTCGCTATCTAGTCGATAATGCACCTAAGCTGAAGGTAAATAGAGAGACCATTTGTACGTTGCATTATTTATTGGCCGATGGATTTGTGGAGCCGCGCTTTGCAGGGAAGGTAAAAGATCATGGATTGCAAACTCAGCTTGAGCGGATCGTTGGAAAAGGAGCATTGATTGAAGATCCATTTGAACAAAGTTTATTTTTGTTAGTCCATGTTACCTATTTACAAGCCTTTACTGATGTGAATAAACGCACAGGGCGTTTGAGTGCAAATATCCCTTTGATCAAAAACAATCTCGTCCCCCTATCATTTAATGATGTAGAAAGGGAGGATTATGCATCCGCCATCATCGCCGTTTATGAGCTGCAAGATGTTCGTCCAATCATCGATCTGTTCATCTTTTCTTATATGCGGACGTGCGCGATGTATGATTCTACTGTCAAAGCTATTGGATTCGATGAGATCCGTGTGCGTTACCGGTATCAAAGAAGGGGCTTGATTAGCGAGATCATTCAGCAGAAAATCGTCGGTTCGCATCTCAAGGAGTTCATAGATTCCAAAAGTCTTGAAATAGTAGAAGAAAAAGATCGCAACGCCTTTGTAGAAGACCTGTGGGAAGATCTAAAAGAAATCGATCGAAGTCGCATCGCAGGTCTCGGAATCACTCCAGAACAACTTAGCGAGTGGTTAGAGATTAATCCAAAAAATTAGCATGACTTGTTAAAAGTCCCTCCTTGCTTAGTTGTTGTGGATTTCTCGGGTACCTTGTATGCTATTCTCATTATGAACGCGGGAAATACTACTGTTAGGTTAGGTTTATGGGTTTTGCCTGTTACTGTTGTGCAAGATATATTAAAATATTTGCCGATTAATGAAAGTTTTGAAAATAAAAAGGTGGGAAAGATTTTTTGGCGTATTGATCGAGAACGAGAACTGCAATACCGTTTTGAGCACCTTACACAAATTGATTATGTTTACTTAAAGAGGATTATTCGCCTTTTTAAAAAGGAAAACTTCGAGGATTTTTTGTATAGGCAGCAAAAGTCCTTTCTCTTCAAACTGCTGCTGAAAGTACAGTTAACGGTCCACTACAGTCTTTGGAAAACGATCAAAAGCCAAGATCCCATTTACAACATTCTGCAATTTGAAAGTTTTCTAGCCTCCCTAACCCATCTTAGAAAAAAACAGCTCTCCAATTGTCCTGAAGTGGCTGTTTCCCTTTACGCCCAAATCGAGATGTGGCGATCCCATTTTAATTTGCCCCACAAGACTGTCTCTTCACTTCCTCTAAACAGTCTCTCGCCTTGGGAAATTTTTCTTCAGGCCTGGCAAGAAACCAAAGAACCCCTTTTCCATATCTATTTAGCGATCAGCATGGCTTTCGGAAATGAGAGTGAATCCGACTCTATAAAAGAGGGCGTAAGGCATCTTGAAGCGCTGAACCAGGAAGCAAAGCCAGATCCCTTGGCCCAATATGCTCTAGCAAAAGTTTATTACCAGGGGCTTGGGGGTATCAAGGATGAAAATGAAGCGCACAACCTATTCCTGTATTCAGCCATCCAAAACTTCGCCCCTTCTAGATTTAGTTTAGGGGTTATGGCAGCAGACGCTCGGCATGATGAAGGAGCTGTCCGCCACTATGAAATTGCAGCAACTCTTAACTATGATCTTGCCCTGGGAAATTTAGCTTACATGCATTCCGCTGGCAGGGGTGTGCCAAGAAATAGAGACACTGCAATGCGCTTATTCCGCTCTATGGCCGAAAGAGGTGTGGCTTCTGGCCAATATAATCTCGGTTACATGCTCTATAAGCAGCAAAAAATAAAAGAAGCTTTACCCTGGCTATTTCTGGCAGCAGAACAAGGCCTTCTTCTCGCTCAACATCACTTGGGTTACCTCTATGCCGAAGGTGTGGGGCTCGAGCCAAATCCGCTGAAGGCCAAATTTTGGTATCATTTTGCAGCTGATCAGGGAAGTCCCCTTGCTGACCTATGCCTAAGCGTTCTTCTCTCGGGAAGTGAAGCTAAACGCCACTTTGAAAAGGGGGTCAAAGGGATAAAACCAGAAGAAATCCAAAATTTTGAAAGGGACCCTTCATCGCTGTCAAAAGCCATTTTCATAAAACTTAAGCAGAAAAAATAAAGCAATCTTCACCTCATGCAAACGTCATGCGATAAATTAGGTTTCCCTCTTTCCTTTGCTCCTTTAGACCCTTCTATCCACCGGGGAAGAATAACTTCGACTTTTCCGTTAGATTTGTGGGCCTACATCTTCACCATGGTACCCTCTCAGCAGCGCTTGTCTCTGAGAAGGGTTTGTTATCTTTGGAATGCCATCGCATTCAGAGCCGTTGTGATAAAAAAACTTTTTGCCGAGCACATTTTACCCATTCGAATGCATTATTTTTTCCTCTTCCATCCCCTCTTTCGCGAGATGAATGCGACCCATAAAGGGAATGGTCTTTCAATCCAATTCCTTGAGCAAGATACATTTCTTCCTGCATATGCACTGATGGCTCATCAATATCCTGAAATCTCCTCGCTTAAATTTCAGAACTTTGTCGATTGTAGTATGATGCGTGCAACTTTAAATCGAACGACAAATTTAGGAGCTTTAACAATCCAACATCTTTCTCATGAAGAGAAGGGTTGTGATTGCAATCTGCCTTTAAAACTTTCCAATTTGTCCTCTTTACATATCTCACAAGCTAATGAAAAGAAACCTATCGCTGATATTTTTACCTATTCACCCCACCTTGTCAGTGTTACACTTGCCCATACAGGTTCATATTGGCTTGATCCTGAACGACACTTCTTTGGAAGGGAACATTTCCCTACAACCATCCTACAGGAATTGGAGCATTTAAATTGTCAACGCTTCTATCTTTTTACAAGTTTGGATTTTGCCCTCTTATTCCAACTTGCCAAGCGTTTGAATTGCCTTGAATTGAGTGAACTTCAGTTAGAAGATAGCTGCTTGCTAGAGCCCCAAACTTTGACGGGCTTGACACAGCTCAGTTTAAAAGATATTCGTAAATTAACTACCTATGGCCTCGCCAATCTTTTAGCTCGCACCTCACTGTTGACAAGGTTATATCTAGATTCGATCGCCTGTCTAAACGAATCTGCCCTCGATATTTCGCTCCGCTCTTTAGGCCAATTGTCCACATTAGAATTGCACCGCATCCATTGCACGCCTGTTACAGAACGGGGTCTTAAGTCCACTTTGGAAGTTTTGACCAATCTCACCACCTTGTCCCTCTCTTCAGAGCGTTTAGTTCCCAGTGATTTAACGGGGAGCTGTCTCGACTTGCAGAATCCAAAGGCGCTAGCGCGTTTGCGAAACTTTTCCGTCGATAAATTTCCTAGTTTTCGTTTTCAAGGACTCATCGATACCTTCACACGCCACCCTAAACCGCTTTTACTCCAAAATCTCAGGTTAGAGGAGCTAAAGTTAAAAGAAACCGATCTCGCCCCACTCTTCTCGCGTGCATCCTTTCTCACAACCCTTAAGATAGGAAAATGTTTTCAAATAGATTTCACCTTATTGTCATTCCCGCAGCTGTTGAGGTGTGTGAAACTAGAGATTTCAGAGGCGTGGCAAACTGTTCTTGCAAATCTATTTTCCCAATCGACCCAGCTTCAAAGCCTACACATTGCCAATTATCGTCACGAAAGCAGCCCTATTGCAACATTATCTCCCATAACGAGTTTGCGCGATTTAAAGATAAAAAGTCATTCGTGCGAAGGAATAGAGACTGTCTATGCAAATATTCCTAATGTGGAAAGACTTTCCCTAGACCCTACTGCTAGTGCGAAAATCTACCTAACCACGGTGCAAAAAGATTATTTTCTCCGCCTGCTAAATGAGCCAAGCAGAGTGGATTTCCTCGACTATTCTTGTGTACTGAATGCGATTGAGGCGATTGGCGATTGTCTTCGATTGGGGCTTAAATCCAACATGAACAAGCATAAGATTCCCTTGTTGAATCAAGTGCTATTGTATTGGCGTACAGGAGGCAATGCAGAACGCTGTCGGCCCATTGCAATTCAACTCATTCAGGCAGGTGCCCCCATCAATTATCGCGATTCACGAGGGAATAGTACGCCTATCGCTTATGCCAAAGAGCTCAACGATCCGGAACTATTAACTCATTTCCCACCCATCAAGAAGCGCAAAACCTTCGGCGATTGACTTAAATCTGATTTTCCTGCATTTTTGAAGAAAATAACCCCTGTATTTTCTGCAAAAGCGTGAATTTATGCATAGAACGATTGAAAAAGAGCTCCAAAAATGGAAAATTAGAGAGGATCGCAAACCTCTTCTTATGAGAGGAGCCCGGCAAATAGGCAAATCTTACATCATAGAAAAATTTGGTAAAGATTCTTTCGATTCTACGGTCACCATCAACTTCGAAGAAATGAAGGAGATCAAATCTACCTTCGATGGAGATTTAAAACCCTCCTTAATCATTCGAGATCTTTCTGCAAGATTAAACAAACCCATTATTCCAGGATCTACTCTTCTTTTCTTCGATGAAATTCAAGCTTGTCCCAATGCTCTTCAAAGCCTTCGATTTTTTAAAGAACAGATGCCCGAGCTTCATGTGATTGGTGCGGGATCTCTACTCGAGTTTATCCTCAGTACGAATAGCTTCTCTTTTCCCGTAGGACGCATTGAATACCTTTATCTTAGACCTTTATCCTTCATCGAATTTCTAGAAGCCAAAGGTGAAATGGAGACGTTGGCTTGGTTAAAAGAAGCGACGCCTCAAAACCCCGTCGGCGCTGCTACACATCTCAAATTGATTCAAACTGTAAAAGAGTATTTTATAGTGGGTGGGATGCCGGAGGCGGTTTTATATTTTATAAAAAACAAACAATTTTTGGGACTCGACCGCATCCACGCCAATCTTCTCAATACCTATGAAAATGATCTTGGGAAGTATCCCCGCAGCTCACAGCAAAAATTTTTAAAGTTACTATTTGAAGCGGCTCCTCGCTTAATTGGGGAGCATTTTAAGTATGCCAAAATACATCCTCATGCACAATCGCGTGACTATTTAGAAGCGCTGGATGTTTTATCCAATACGGGTATTCTGCACCAAGTGTTTGCTAATGCCGCTTCGGGAATACCGCTTGAAGTTCAGAAAAATGAAAAGAAATTTAAATTGCTCTTTCTCGATATTGGTTTGCTTCCTCAATCAAATGCCTCCTTGGTGATCCCCGAAGAAGATCTTTCGCTCATTAATGGGGGTCATTTAGCGGAACAATTTGTGGGACAAGAGTTGGTCGCTTATGCAAAACTCTATACGAAAGCTCCCTTGTATTATTGGGAAAGGGAAAAAAGGGGTTCAGAAGCAGAGGTTGATTATCTGACAGAAGTGGAGAATCGAATTATCCCAATTGAAGTTAAAGCTGGTCTCAAAAAAAGGATTCGATCGCTTCGGCAGTTTATGAACGAGAAGCAGGTCCCGCTAGGGGTATGTATTTCGCAAGCTCCTCTTTCCTTTGAACATCAAATTCTTTCAGTGCCTTTCTACATGATTCACGAATTGCCAAGATTAGTGCATGGATAAAATAAAGCAGTCGGCAATTTCATCACCCGGCTGAATAGCGCGGCCTAGGGCATCGCAATAGGCGAAAGGGGCGAGACCTCCATGAAAGATCAAATGATTGGGATAAAGTGGACCTTGGCCCACTTCCTTGCTGACTAAAGGAATTCCCAATCTCTTAGCAACTGCGGCTGCTTGCGCATTGATCGATTCTTCAATCAGCGGATGGTGAATATTTGAATACATGCGTTCTTGCAAGACGACAGGTTTCCCAGTCTTAGCATCCAAGAGGAGCCGAATGATGCTGCGCGCGACAAGTTGGTCCGTTTCATCTTTCACCACGATAGCAGAAATTTCGCCATTCAGAAGATACCCTACAAGGCATTTATTCAAATGCGCCCCACCATTAACTCTCTGGCAGCTTCCGTTGATCTCCGTTCCAATGAGGAGTCTGTCGCAAGGATCGCTCGATTCTTTGACGGTGTAAACCCCTTTGCGTATTTGTCGCACCATATTTTGGAGGGCTTTTAGGTCTATAGCTAGTTCACCAGAGGCTAAAGGTAAAATTTTGCTAACTTCCTCGAAAAGATGCATGGGGGGAATCTTTCCTTGAATGAGTGCTATAAGGGTTTTCTCTAACGGTTTTTTTACACCCTCGACATCCACATTCACTCCCATAAGAACTTCCCGCAGCTGTGGATAGCTTTCGAGGTCGAGGTGTTTGTCAACGATCAGTTTATCGTGAAAATAGCGGCGCAAATCGAGATTCTTGCGTGCCGACTGTGTATCTGGGGAAAGAAAGATCTCTTTAGGCTTATCGTGGGCGCACCATTTGGCCGCGAGGGTAGGGTCAGCAGCAAATACTTTTTCGAGGTGTGGATTTGTTTTTGGATCATAGCAAACTGCTGGATAATTACCACGTAAGACCGCATTGACGTAGAGAGACAAACTAGCCAATGCTTTAATTTTCTGTTCCTCAGGGAGTATCTGCAGGGCACGATAATATGTGAACAAAGCCTTTTTATCCCTAAAGGATCCAAAAGTCTCCTGATATTTTTCCAACAAATTATCGATGGGGCCAACGTTAAAAATAGTTGTGAAGTTGGCTAAGAAGTATTTCAACGGATCTGTCTTGGTTTGCAAACACTTCAAAAATTCCTCCCTTTCAAAAATCATGAGGACATTAGTCAGCATCTGCAGTTCCGTTGTAATTGTGGCAAAAGGTTTGCGTTTATCTCCCAAGATCTCCTTCCACCCCTGCATGAGGAGTTGCTTTTGCTCAGAAGAATAAGGCCCTTGGGCGGCTACTTCAAAGAGGTGATCGAGAAGATCGGACAACTTTTTTGCATCATCAAACCCTCCCTTGGCAAGAATGATCCGATAAAGAACGGAAGCTTCCTCTTTTCCTAAACCAATCTTACGCAAAGGGATCCAAGCTAGGTCTGCCGATGCCCTAGGAGGCATTCCTTGAGGACGTTCCTCAAAGCATTTAATATTTTCTTCCGCTAAATCGTATAGGCCCCGCACCAATTTCCAGCGCTGGGAGGGCTGGCGGTAATCCAAGATAGCATCTAAAAGCCCTGATTTTTGCACCGCTGCATGCTGATCTTCGTCGTAAATTTGTCCCTTGAAGGCCGCAAAAGCGATGATTTTAGCCAGCTCAACTTGCTGCTGGGGACTGAGCTTAGGCAAGCGTTCATCTAAGGCCTTGAGAAGATAGTGGAGAGGGGGTCTTTCGCTAATAAATCTTCTTAAAGTCGCTAAGTCGAGTTCATCTTTGAGCAATAAGTTAACAAAGGGTTGACAAGCACTTCCTTTGATTTTGCCATCGATATAATCTTGATGAAAAATGTCAGTGGGTGGAGCACAAATATCAACGAGTACAGCTTGGCTAAAGGGTTCGAATTCTTTGAAATTGTGCATGAAGTTATAGAACTGATTTGATTGACCGTACAATAGACTTATCAGAAAGTGGTGAATCTGCCGATTGGAAAATCCTTGCAAAGGCAAGCGATTAAAATAGTACATCAGAGAGTCTTTACCCCCATCTCTTCTACTGATTTCTTCAAAAAGTTGTTGCCTAACAGCTAAAGACGCATCCTCAAGATGAAACTTAGGCAGATTCGCTAGTAACTTGCTCTCAGAATATCTTCGCATATAAAAGCGTGCGATTTGTAAACGAAGATCGAGAGGTGCCTGTTGAAGTTCTAAAAACCCTGCTGAATCAAGTAGATAATCAGCCGATTTTCTGTCCGATGCTATAATGCATTGAAAGAGTTCAGCTTTTTGCTCCCACGTAAGATTGTGCAAGCCAAAGTTGCGAAAGTTACGGATGATATCAATCGCAGTGTCAGGGTGCTCTGCAGCATATTTTTTAAAGGTGGCACCATCCGTTGATGCAGAAAGATCCAATTTATAGCCGTGAGTGCGCCATTGTTGACTCACATGTGGTAGGTGTCGTTCCACTTCTGTTCGGAAAGCAATGCGTTGAGGCTCTGTAAGACTTTTTAAATTGAGTGAATCGAACCGACTCAACAAATATTCAGTAGCTTGATCCCCTTGTTGCATGAGAGCCAAATAAAGTGCGGATTTAACATCTTGGGTTGCTGTTACCAAAAGAGGGTGATCAGTCATTTGCTTAATGAATTCGATAGCAGCCTCTTCATTTTTATCGATCAAAAACAGCAATAAATTCACCTTGTTATCTGTCGCTAGATGCATACCTTTCAGACTATTTATAAAAGCAATTTTTTGGTCGGGATGCTGATGAATCCATCTTTTCACTACCTCCACTTGTTCGCTATCTGAAGCAAATTTAATCTCATCAATCAGGTAAGCAAAAACAGGCAAAAATTTGCAGCTATTTTGCAGCGTATTAAGCAA
>Ga0206912_1008_pt2 | contig 85309 bp, 55 predicted proteins | sample Alteio_BWOrgHeat_75_FD_152933 | JGI IMG/M metagenome (GOLD analysis project Ga0206912, IMG submission 152933) | Enriched cells from forest soil in Barre Woods Harvard Forest LTER site, Petersham, Massachusetts, United States -... | ecosystem: Environmental > Terrestrial > Soil > Temperate forest >... | reverse complement strand
AAAATTCTTCTTTGCCAATGGAGACCGATTCGAAGGCTTATGGAAAGACGGCAAGCGACATGGCCCAGGTGTCTATATCTATGCCAATGGCATTCGCGAAGAAGGCCAATGGGAGAATAACATCAAGGTGTAAGAAAAGGGGTCGAAAATTAAATCTTTAGGAAGCTTCTGTTCCAATCTTCTTAAGTTTAGTTTCCATAGACTCCTCTTTTCATTTATGATCTATGATTCTTTCTATTAACTTATAGACAGTAGTGCTCCATATTTGCGGCAAATCATTGGACCGATTGGTATCTCGTTGCTTTGCTCTTGAAATTGCTTTGGCAATGAGCTCTAGAGTGATTTTTTTGCTGATGATCGATTGTGGCTGATTAAAGATGGCAAAATATTGAGGCTCAGTTTTGGAACCCTCCACTGAAATCACAAATAGCTTTTTATATCGACGCTCTCCTAATGGTCTTTGAAAAGTGCGCAACTTTTTCGGCATTAGTTGCTTCCTTCGATGGGAGAAGATTGTAGAAGAATGCGAGGAATACCTCCTAACCGTCCTTGCAGATAGCTTTTTCGAATGTCTTTATCATATCGCACGTCTTTGTACTCGCTGAAAGACAATAAACTGGAAACACCTTGCGCATTTCTCTCTGAAATCCACATTTCATCTCTTCGCAACAAATCCTGATCCATCAATAACACATTGTGAGTGGTAAATAGTAACTGAGAGCGACTATTATGAGAACATTTTGAAAGGTAGTCTTCCAGAAGGCGCCTGATCAGCAGTGTATGCAAACTCCTGTCTACTTCATCGATGACGTAGACTTTTTTGGATTGAGCTGCAGACAATTCTAAAAAAGTTGGAAGGAGGTCGATGACTCGTTGAGAACCGTCCGATTCTTGCCTCATATCAAACTTTGTTTCTGAACCATCAGAATTTAAATGATACGTGACCAATTTTTTTGAGATTAGTTCGCCATTCTTTCGGGTTACGACAAAACGCTCGTTCATAGGTTCGGCTAATAATCTAACAGTTGAATCCTCTGCTAATTCTTCTCTCAGCTTCATCTTTATCGGTTCAGGCAATGGTAGATTTTCAAAGGGGATTTCTTCACCACCAAGGTGGGATATCCCAGTATCTAACTGGGATAACATCTTATTCATCGTCGCGTATAAGGGATGTCCTTCATCCAAAAATTGCTCAAAAAGTTCAAACCTTGAATCAGGTGCGATAAGTTCCAATGTATCTTTAAACCAGTCGTACACTGGCTTGAAAGTGTCTATTTTTTGAGAAACTGAATTAGTAAGGAAAAGTTGATTATCGCGAGTGCCCTTAAAAGCAAAAAGAAGTGATTGGTCACTCTTTAAAGATGAATCGAAATTAGGCTCTCCTGATACTCGATGATAAAGTGTCTTTTCGCTATTACCAGAAATGTGAACCAATTTTTCTTCTAAAATGGTTTTGCGATTAACAGAGAAGCTAAATGCATAAATAGTCTCGTCGATTAGCAATTCAAACTCAAAATGTGCGGGTTGTTCAATTTTTTGTGCGTTCCCAAGCCTAAAACTATCAACAGCAATTAGACTATAGGGTTGAGTTCCTTTAACAATCAGTCCTTTTGCAAAATACAGGGCCTTAAAAAGATTGGTTTTTCCGGATGCATTGCCTCCGTAAACAGCTGCAACAGGCAGAATCCCTAGTTTAAATTTGCTTATTTTAGGTACACGTTCCCCGTGTTGACGCTCACGGCTGGCTATCAACGAAAAAGTTGCTTTGGCTTGGAAAGACATCCAATTTTCAATTGAAAATCGAATCAGCATGAGGAGACTCCTTTGTGAGATAATTTCTCTCAATATAACCTCATTTTGGCTGATTTTGAGTTAAATATCAATAGTTAAAGAGAAAAAATCTCATGAAAGCCTACAGATTTACGATTCTGCACGCAATATTATCATATTTAAGGACTTGTAGAGATAGACAGATGGCATAACGGCGCTCGCTTTGATGGCCACTGGGAAGAGGGAAAAAAGACCGGGCCTGGCATCTATTATTATCCAAACGGTGAGCGCTACGAGGGTCAGTGGATAGAAGACAAAGAAAATGGTCCTGGAAAATTCTTCTTTGCCAATGGAGACCGATTCGAAGGCTTATGGAAAGACGGCAAGCGACATGGCCCAGGTGTCTATATCTATGCCAATGGCATTCGCGAAGAAGGCCGTTGGGAGAATAACATCAAGGTGTAAGAAAAGGGGTCGAGCCCCTTTCCTTACTCAATGTCGTAGCCTATCTTGAGACGGGTTTTATCCTTCTTAAAATTGCGAATGGTGATTCTCCCAATTTCTTCGCTATTCAAAACATGCGTGCCCCCACATTGATAGGGAGGAAGCTCTCCGAATTGGATCAAACGAGGTGTATTTTGATGCATATTCTTGCAAGGAAGTTTGTCTTGAACAAATTTGTTGACTAGTTCGGGCACTTTTTGTTTAAGCTCCTGAAGAATCTCAGGCGTTGGGATCCCCTCAAATGAGACAGAGGCTTGCTTAGGAAAATGATGACCGCCACAACCATCCAGACTAGGACAGAGTCGGTTTACAGCATTTGACAAAAGATGTCCGGCTGAATGATAGCGAGCGTGCAATCGTCTGATCTCCAAATCGATCTTTTGTAAAACAACTTGATCTACTTTTAATTTTGTCTTTTCTGCTTCAGAAATGTCATAATAATGCCTGATTATAAATGGAATTGCTTGAGGATTACTTGGCGCAGACAATTTTTTTACTACAAATCTTGTGCCCTCCACCTCAAAATAGCCTTGATCATCAGGTTGACCACCCCCTTGAGGATGAAATAGTGTTTTGTCAAAAACAACAAACTGACCTTCTTCATCTTTGCCCAAATCCACTACTTTAGCACTGAGTTGACTGAGAGATGAATCTTGAAGATAGACGCGTTGTGTTGAAGGAACTGCACTGATCATAACTTAACTCCAAAAACTTAAGGGTTTATTTTGTCCTTCGAAAAGGATGAAACCTGAGGCCGTTAATCGCAATGTGTCCTCTTCAATGGGTGAGACGGCATGGACAAAGCGCGGATTAAATAAAATAAGATCACCCTGCTGAGGCTGTATTGAAATATCGGGAGGTGGAAGTAATGAACGCGCTATGCCATAACTAGAACCACGCATAGCATCATATCTCTTATCGGCCAAACTAAAATCCCACAACTGCAATTCTCCCCCTTTTTTAGGAACGGATAAGTAACAGTTAAACGAAGCTTGTGTCATATAATTCACCTTAGCGACTATAGATGGATCATCTCTTTCAAGTTTATCTTCGTGAGGAAGAATTTCCTTTTTTGTTGCCCGGATGAGTCCGACAAACATGGGACCTTCTCCTAAGTCTAACAAAGAAGTTCCTTTAGACCACTGTGTTTTTAAAATACTTTGAATCTTATCAACTGGAGATGGGTCGGGTTGAAATAAATTTCTGACCTCAGCTGTCGATGACAAGACCTGGGCATAATACTCCTTTCTGAGTGAAAGCTTATTCTCAGTTTCAAAATAAGCCATCCCGCAATCCTTGACCTTTCCAACCCCATCTGCATTCGAGTATTCTTGAATAATATTAGCATTTGGCTTTTTTAAAGCATGGTTAATAACCTCTTCAGAACAAAAACGAGGCACGATAATGGCGGCGACTTTACCTAAGAAAAGTTCCAAAACCATATCAGCCGTCAAAACTTCTGCCCGGGCAATAGTGTTACTCGACCACCTAGAAACAACTTCTGATTGCATAAAATACTCCTTAAAATTCACAACGCATGTAATGCAGCCCTTCGTGGAAAATCACACGGTGATTCCTATCTAAAACCTGGGATTCGCGTGGAAGTTGTAAGTCGTTAGCGGTCAACAGAGTAAATTCAACTCCTTTGAATGTGCCAAACATTTTGAGTTCATGACTAGAAAGGTAATAATCCTCTTGCTTGAATCTAGAAATATAACGAGCGAATAGCTCTGGGAAGATTCCATCCATAAAATCATAACGTTCTCTATTGATAGTTTGCTCTTGTTGGACGGTTTCTAATAATCTTTGATAGGCTTGTTGTAATGGACCCTGCCCTCTATTATTTTCAAACCATCGCAATATATCTCCAAATTGCCTTTTTAAAGATTCCTCTAGAGTAATTTGAGCATTGCCATCTCGGTAAAAACGAGCAAAACTCTGACTTAAACGCGCATCGTTTCTAATGAATTCTTCCACGGGCTGAAGGATAGCCCAACGCACACGATGTAATTCCTGGATTCGCTGGGACTCTATATTGTGAATCCTGTTTAACTCCGGCAAGATCCTACTATTCAAAAGAATCCTCAGATTATCTTTAAGTTGTAGATCATAGCCGCGATCGTTATTCGCACTTGTACAAAGCCCTTCAAAAAAGGCCCGCATATCATTCCAAATGATTGAATTGGGTCCTTTTGCGAGTTCAATCTGCAATTCTTGCGCAAACTCATGGCGCTTCGTCTCTGTTCGATAAACACCGTTGACCTTGTCTCCAAAAAGGGCGTGCAACGCGCACAAACCATCCGGTTCCGTTATCCATTTCCGCAAAAGATGAGCTCCATAAGATATGACATCAAAGACTTCTGGCTTAGCGGGCGAACGCTTCACGCTAATCTTAGGTAAAGGAGCCGCTGTAGGAAGTAATCTCGATTCTACCTTGACTTCCTCTTGCACTGAATGTTTGTTGCTGACATTGAATTCGGGAGGTTGATTAAAGATCTGTTGGTATGCACTTCTGAAGGCATTTTCAGGTTGCATTGTTGCTAAATTCTTTTCATAGATTTTAGATACTTCATTCAAGTTTAAAAAGAATCTCTTTTTTTTACCTGCCGGTTCAATTAAAAGCCCAGGGACAATAATCAAAGGTAGCGTCATATAGACCATGCCGAGAAGGAAGAACGAGTCTCTCGCAGCCTCCTTTATTTCTGTTTTTAAATGTTTCCTGATCTCTTCCACCTGCTGAAGGCTCTTTCCCGCAAGCACCATTCTGCTTCCTTCTTGCAGTTGCCCTTTATCAAAAATTCCCTCTAGAACGTCACCGTTGACAAAAGACAAAACCCCTGGGCCTTTTGGCGAACCCTCTTCCCAGGTCCCCACAAAACAATTCCTTTTAAAGGGATCCTCGCCCGAAAAATAGTAACTTCCTTTACCATGCTTTTGGCCCTCTTGCCATAGACCTATATAGTAATCCCCGTTCATGTCGGTAAAGGTGCCCTTCCCATCCATTTTTCCCTTTTTGAAATGTCCCATGCATTTGCTTCCATCGGCAAAATAATAGGTCCCATTGCCCGTGATTTCATCACAATAAAATTCCCCATCATACATATCTCCGTCGGGGAAGGTACACCGACCATTGCCATGCCGCTTTCCGTTGAGAATATTACCTTCATAGGAATATTCCCCGTTGATAGTGATACCTGCAGTTCCACGCATCCTATCGTTATCCCAATTGCCTCGATAGACATCGCCCTCGACATTCGTAAACACCCCGTAGCCATGCCGACAGCCCAGACTGAATTGTCCCACATAACAACTGCCATTGCGATATCTAAAAGTCCCCTGACCATGTAGAAAATCGTTGGCAAATTCCCCTTCATAGGAATCCCCATTAGGGTAAGTTAAGCTTCCACGACCCTCCCTGAGGCCGTTTGAGAAATCCCCTTTATATTTTTCAGCTTGTGGTAAAGGATCTTCAGGTAGTTCGGGTGGAGCGCATGGTAACAATGGAAATCTTCTTGCAGGGTCTATATCGATGCTTATCATAATTAATCTCCCGAGCCATTTGCAAAACCCCATTTGGGCCCAAATCCGCGCTTTTGTCCCCGGATTCGCATCCTTCGCAAGTTGCCTACTTTACCCAAGTATGTCAACTTGCGAAGGAGGCGAACCGGTGCCAAAATCATCGAATTTGGCCTACAAAGCGAGTTTTGCAAAAGGCTCTTTATTGTATTATTTTTACGTAATTCAAACCCTGCATCTTAAGAAAATGGTCAAAAGAACTTGCAGGGACTGATGCCTTGGGTGGAAGTACCAGTTCTATCACTTTAGGTTTGAGGGCCTCAGGAACTATTCTCGAAACCTTTGCCTGAGCTACTGGAGTCCAGGTGACCTTCGGTACAATTTTGCCCTTGCGAAATTCTCCTTCAAAAGAGCCTCCACTTGCATAGAAAAGAGTGCCCGGTCCATTTTTTTCGTCTTTGAACCACGCCCCTTCGTAGATGTCACCATTGGCCTCGACGGATTTTCCGGGACCTTGGCGCAATCCATTGGACCATTGTCCTTCATAAGAAGATCCATCCGCATAGCTTTTGGTCCCTTGGCCATGCTTTTGGTCTTTAAACCAAGAACCTTCGTAGCTATTTTGATTTTGATCGATGAATGTCCCTCTGCCGTGGCGCAATCCGTTGAACCATTCCCCTTCATATTTGGATCCATCCAAATAAATGCGCGTCCCTCGTCCATGGGGAACGCAATCCAGTACAAAACCCTCGTATCGACTGCCATCTAAAAATGTATAAGTTCCTCTACTTGGTTGCACACATGAAGTCCAGGGAACTAATCCCGCACGCTGTGGTTTACCGTCGACAAATTGGACTGTGCAACTCCTTCTATTCGCAAATGTGCACTTCACTTCTCCTTGCAGCTTGCCATTGACAAAGTTGCCTGCGAATTGACTTCCCGTTGAGTTTGTATACACGCCCTTGCCATGCATCACACCCTCTCTTGACTCTCCTTCGTAACTGTCGCAATTGTGAAAGAAGAGGATCTTATTGTCATGCCACTCTCCTTTGTTCCACCTACCCGCGTAGGTTTTGCCGCTCGCATAAGAAAATGCCCCCTGGCCATGCCATCGATCATTTTCCCACTGGCCCACATAGCGATTTCCATTGGGATAGGTGTAAGTGCCTTGGCCGTGCCTTTTTCCCATGATAAAATTCCCCTCATAGCGGCATCCATTCGCATAGAGGATGGTCCCTTGATTCAAACGACCCTCTTTCCACTCACCTTCCCAAGTTTTATTTTTGTATCTCTTGATACCAGAGCGATGGGGTTTGCCATTTTTCCACTCTCCGACATAACTTCCGTTGAGTGTGGTGTATGTGCCCTGACCGTCAAATTGGTCATCTTTCCATAGACCTTCGTAGCGATCTCCGTTTGGTTTCGTGTAGGTGCCTTGACCGCAGCGAGATCCATTGAGCCAATTGCCTTCGTATCGGGCTCCATCAGGGCTGAGAAGTATTCCACGGCCATGCGGCACACAATCGACCAGTTGACCCTCATAGCGACTGCCATCGGGAAAGATATACGTTCCTTGCTCGTGAGGGACGCAAGTGACCCAAGGGATTGACCCTTCGCTTTTTGTTTTGCCTTTGCTCCATGTCACTGTGCATCTTGTTCCATTAGAAAACGTACAATCGACTTCTCCATCGAGCCTACCCTTGTCAAACATTCCTTCAAATCGGCTTTCTGTTGAGTTGACATAAATGCCATAGCCATGGATGACTCCATCTTTCCATTCTCCCTCATAGCGATCGCCATTTGGAAAGAAGAAGACCTTGTTGTTAAGCCATTGATCATTGTCCCATTGACCGAAGAATTTTTTCCCGTTGGCTAAAGTCAAAGTCCCTTGACCTTGCCGCATCCCATGGACAAACTGTCCTTTGAATTTGATTCTGTTAGGATAATAATATTTGCCAAGGCCGTGTGGTTGTCCGTTGTTAACTTCCCCTACATAAAGCAATCGACCTTTTGAAAAAATTCTGGCTTGCCCACACTGCATGTCATTTTCCCACCCGCCTGCGTAGGTGCCATTTTTATCTATGAATTCTCCAAAACCATCCCTTTTGCCGCGCATGAAGCTTCCCACGTAGAGGTTCCCATTTGCATAGAGAATTTTCCCTTGGCCATGGGGCAGATCATTGGAATATTGTCCTTCATACCGATCTCCTTCCAGAGGGATAAACTTCCCTTGGCCATACTTGAGGTTGTTGCAAAAGTTGCCCTCGAATCTATCTCCATTCGCATACTGAATGACTCCTTGACCGTGCTTTTTGCCGTTAGCAAATGAACCTATATAAACATCGCCGTTTTTGTAGGTATAGGTCCCTATGCCATGCATGCGATCCCTTTCCCACTGACCTTCATAGCGATCTCCTAGGGTTGCAAAAAAGTAAGACCCTTGGCCTTCTTTTTGTCCCCTCTCTACACTCCCAGAGAAGATGTCTCCCGTCGGATAGTGGATCACGACTCTTGGGTCCATCACATCGCGGGAATAATGCAACTCCTTGATTTCTCCATTAAGAGAAATCAACTTAGCCTTACCGTGTTTTTGACCATTTTCATAGTGGCATTCCAGGATATCACCATTGCGTTGGGTGAGTATTCCAAAGCCCTGTTTCTTGCCGTTTACAAAGTGACCCATAAATTGATCACCGTTACTAAAAATAAAGCGACCTCTGCCAATCATTTTATCATCTTTCCAATCGCCGATGTATTTATGGCCGCATTGATAATAGTAAATCCCTTTGCCTTCTTTTTTATTATTTACGCATTGCCCTCTGTAGCGATCTCCAGTAGGGATATTTAAATCGATTACATTTTCTAACTGTTGCAAAAATTCTTCCGCATCGACTTCTAAGGGGGGCTCAGGTTGTCTTAAGGGTTCGATTCTAGGTGGTGGGAGCGGAGGAAGTAATAATCCACTTCCTATGGGCGCAGCGGGATACATCTTTTACCTCAAATAATTATTAATTAAATAAATGATGCTAAAGGAAAGGTTAATATTTTACAAGCGCTCAAATCATTGACAGGAATTGAACAGATATGTCATCGTATGCGCTTATTCAATAATTGAAAAAGGCTCGGAGGAGTTAATAATGCCCGAAATTACCAAAATGCAAGCAGAAGATTCCGCTGGATGGAAAGCTTACGGCAGATTTCAGAAAGGTGATGCACACCTTGATATTATCGATCCTTCGGGTAAGACATATAATGGCCCAGTTGAATTCGTTTTGCCCGTGACTGATGATGATATTGCTCAGGATGATATTGCTCCTAGTAGCTTGCTTGAAAAGAGATTCAAGGCTCTTTCTTCTTCGGATCATCATTATAAATTTCAAGTCCAAAAAACGCCTGATGGAATCGCTGTGGTGTTTTACCGCAACGCTCTTCCTGGGGGTGTCTATGTTAAGGGATTAGTGGCAAGCCTGGGGTTTGGAGCAGTCGGCGTAGCAGCAACAGTCGTCACACTGCCCTTTCCGGGTGGGAATGTCGCTGGAGCTATCGGAGGAGGCTTTTTTATCGGATCTGCAGTCAAGGGCGCGATATGGTCAATCAACGTTGAAGATTCAGACAATCCTAATATTACCGAGTTTTTCAAACAATCTCTCATCAAAGGTGGCATTCCTGGAGCTGTTGGTGGGGCTTTTTCACCCGCAATCGGCCTCGCAGCTGAATTAGGACCAGTTGTCCAGACCTTAGTTGGAGGCGGTGTCAATGCAGTGACCAGCGCAATCGAACAAAAATTGAGCGATCAGCCCATAACATTTAAATCAGTTGCTGGATCATTTGCTGTTGGTTGTGTGGGTGCAGCAGTTGGACAGACTGTTAGAAAAGGTCTGCAAGCTATCGGCGAAATTAACAAAATAGCAGATAATAGTCTTTTTAGAGTGGCTCAAGAAACTATCGTTGGAGCAGCAGTTCCAGCTACTACCACAGTCCTTTCTAACGCCTTAAATGATAGACCCCTGACGGAAGGTTTAGCAACAGCTGCGATATCCGGGGCTGTCGTAAGTGGAACGATTGCTGCAGCTACGGAAATAAAGAAAGCGGTCGAACTAAACCAACGCAAAGAAAAAATCGCTGCATTGAGAGCAACGGTTAAAACTCTGCTTGATGTCATGCAAGAGAATCTCAACAAAGAGAAAAATGCTCTCGATCCTAAAGATGAAAATTACGCAACAAAGAAAGCCTCTTTAGATCAAAGACAGGCGGATCTTGACAAATTAGTAGCTGAATTTAATAAATCTGAAACCAGTATCGGCGACACCCTCTACAAACTAAGTATACTTAAATATAAGCTTGAATGTGAGTTAGATAGACTTAAAAGAGTAACAAAACCAGGACTCGAAACAGAGGGGGGAAATCTTCAGTCCGAAAGTAAAACTTTAGCAGCTGAAAAAGCGAGTACGAACACACCAGAATATAAGGCTAGAGTCACTTTAGAAACATTAGAGGCCAATGGATATAAATTTAAAGGATCAATTGAAGATGCGATTAAAGATCTCCTCAATGGAAAGACGGTTAAATGCAAGAGCGACCATCATAAGGTAACAGTCAAAAAAAATGGAGATATAATAAAAGTTGATGCAGGCAATGATCGTAAAATTATCGAAACAATATTTAATGAGTTTGATAAGAGAAGTAAAACCCTAGACCAGAACATTCAAGACAACAAAACAAACATTGCAAAAAATGCTGCTGAAATTGCTAAAACTGACGCGGCTATTGCTAAGCTTGATGCAGACTTGAAGCATTTAGCTACAACGAAGAATTCCTGTGATACTCTATCTACTGACCTTAAAGACTATACTCAGACAAGACAAAGATTGGAGGCCCATCAGAATCAAGTCCTTCGGATGGCGAATATTTATCTTGTCCAATCCACACAAAATACTGTGACGAGACTTGAGGGTAATGCCCCTCGACGCATTCAGCTGGCTGGTGGGCAGGGACCGATAGCACCCATGAATGGAGTCATACCTCCAATCCCTCAGCAACAGCAGGTAGGGATCCCTGAACCCTTAGAATTACAGCAAGCCGTCGAGGACGAGATCCCTGAACCACAACCTCTAGCGCCTCCTCAACCTGCGCAAATTGATCCTGTGCCTCAACCTGCGGCAATAGCCTCTGTGGCGCAGGCACTACAACCTAACGTTCCTGAACCGTTGCCCGCAGAGCCTGAACCTCAACCTGCGGCAGTGGCCCCCGTGGCGCAGGCACTACAACCTAACGTTCCTGAACCGCAACCCCCACTGCCTGCACCTCAAGCAAATGTGCCACCGCCAGTAGCGGTGCTGCCCGTTATGCCAGAGTCGCAATTCCTGGTTTCTTCTGTTGCTGGGAATGTTCGTTCAGCTGAAGGACATATGCATCATCTTCAGCCCCAACTAGAAGGGGCGGCTGAATCGACCCCAGCCTTGGCTATAGCACAAAATCATCTTGCCCATCTTGAACGAGGGGCGGGGAGTCGATCAGGTAAACGGGCACGTGCAAGAAGAAGTCCGCTTGTTGTCTTGATCAACGCTCAAACGGAACGCGTGCGGGGATTAGCAAATAGTTTTGTCTATACCAATCACGACCGGTATGAAGGAGAGATGGTCAATGGAGTGCGACAGGGTCGTGGGACCTACTTCAAGGCGAATGGAGATAGAGTTGAAGGGACATGGGTGAGTGGTAGGCTTGAAGGGGAGGGGATTTACACTTTTGCCAATAGAGATGTTTTCCGTGGCAATTTCGTGCAAGGAGAAGCGAGTGGCCGAGGAAGTTATACCATGGTAAATGGCGATACATTTTTAGGAAATTGGAACGATGGCAACCTCCATGGCCATGGTATGTATCACTCAGAAAATGGAGACTACCGCTACGAAGGAGAATGGAGAAATGGCCAAGAAAATGGAGATGGCATGCTTCGCCTAGCAAATGGGGAAGTATTCCAAGGCAATTGGCGCAACGGAGATCTTTACGGCCAAGGCACATTTACCTCTGCAAATGGTAGGAATCGATATGTGGGCAATTGGGTCAATGATCAGCCAAATGGTGCAGGAATCTTTACTTATGCTGATGGAAGCGTGTACGACGGGCGATGGCGCAATGGATTGAGACATGGCCAAGGGCGTTTCACGACACCAACAGGCGAAATTCACGAAGGAGAATGGAGAGATGATAGATGGCAGCAATAAAAAGGATTATCTCTTCAATCTTGCGAGGATTTGCTTGGCTACTTCTGTTGATTCTGATGAGAGGATTATTAACAATTTCGCATCTACATCTTTCTTCCCTTGTTCGAAGAATTGATCGGCTTCTTCTCCAGGTGGCAGAAGGACTCCCAAGCAAAGTTTTGCTAAGCAGGAATTCTGTTCAGCAGCGAGTCGATACCATTTGATGGCTTCTTCTACATTTTTTTCAACGCCAATTCCATTCGTACACAGGTAGCCCATATTGGTTTGGGCATCAACGTTGGAATTTTCTGCTGCTCTTCTAAACCATTTTGCAGCTGTTTTTTCATTCTTGTCTACCCCTTTGCCAATGAAATATTTTCCACCCACAATTAGTTGAGCCTTCGCATCATCCTGGTTAGCGGCATTCTTGTACCAACGAATGGCTTCTTTGAGATTCTTTTCCACGCCTCGCCCTTCTTCATACAGCCCCCCTAGTCTGATTTGCGCTTGAGTACAATCTTGGGTGGCGGAAAGAAAGAGCCAATGGAGAGCTTCCTGGAAATCTTGTGTAACTCCGTATCCCTCAAGGTAATGGATCGCTAAGTTATATTGCGCATTTGCATGATTCTTCTCAGCCCCCACTCTAAACAAACGCAACGCTTCCTGAATGTCCTGTTTGACACCTTGTCCGTTGTGATACATACTCGCTAGATGATTTAAAGCGGTTAGATCCCCTAAATCCGCAGCGCGACGATACAAATTAAAAGCTCCCTTTAGATCTTGTTTAACCCCATTCCCCTGTTCGTATAGCTGTGCTAAAGCATATTGTGCAGAAGCATTCTTTTGGTCTGCCGCACTTCGCAACCAATTGACCGCTAGCACTTGATTTTTTTCAACTCCCTTCCCATCCCTATACATATAACCCAATGCTAACTTTGCTAGTGCACAATGGGGCGCCATCGCTTGGAGTTGCTTAACACCTTCTGGAACATCTACTTCATCGCGTCCATAGACTTGTGCAATGCCCAAGTAAGTCCCTTGTAAAGGTTCTTTTGATTGCTGCCAGGCCATATTAAAGATATCTGCCGAACTGGCAAACCACTGCTCTTCTTTCGGAAGATTAAATTTTGTTGCCCATGTCGAAGCCCATTTTTTTGCAGAATCCTTAGCAGCTGACACACAATCATTTCTAAAATCAGCTAGAAAACGAAGATACAAATGATTATAACAAATCATAAATTCTCCAAACTGTGTGATAGCTTGACCAATCTCTCGTGTTGGAGGACGCCACATAACATAACTTACAGAAAGAGAAACTTTATATACTAATGGCAAAAGCCTAGGTTCTTGGCATGTTGCAATAAAAGCAGCCCAATCACCTTTGCTTCGCTTTCTCAAAAAGTTGAAATCAACCAATCTAATGTTTTCGAAGCGATCTTTAAACTCAGCTGTTCTATCAAGACTTTTAAAATCTCGACAGAGATAACAAGATAACAAAACATATTTAAGAGGTAAATTTTTCAGAATAAGTTTTTTAAGATCACTATGCAAAGTGTTTAAATTAATAGGATTTTCTCGAGATAAAGACTGCATTCTAACCTTTCAATTTATTTAAAAAAATAATACTGGTTAATCGATTAAATTGCAAGTTCTCTTAAGGATTGAACAATAATCCACTGATCAGTTATGCTGATTGCGCTAAACTATTTATTGTAAAGGTTTTGATGCAAGCTGTTGTAACGCGATCTGTATTTGAAGATCTGTTGGTGAAGAATTTCCCCTCGGTTAAGGTGATGGTGAATCGCAATGTCGTGCTTCATACTCTCATCACCCATCGGGTTAAAGCAGCGATCGCTGCTTGGATCATTCAACATACCCGTGATGGAACGCTTCCCAAACTGATCAATTATAAAGCAATGCTCTATCGTTTAACACCCCTGCACGTTTGTGCCATGCTCGGCGATGCAGATACCGCTTGCTTGTTGATCCAAAATGGGGCGGATCCCACCCTTAGAGATTATGCGGGGAATACCGCTTGCCACTTAGCCGCGATGAACGCAGATAAAGAATTTCGCAAAAGGGTGAGTGTTGCGGCACAAAAGGAATACCCTGATTTATTGTCTTTACTCAATTATAAGTTGGTCTCTCCTAACCTAGTTGAGGATTCTCTTTTTATTCCAGACTTTCTGCCCGGCACTGTAATTTGCCATGCGAAAAAGGGAAACGAACCGTTAAAGCCACTCACAAAAGAGGATTTTAAGGCGATAACAGGCAAAAGTTATAGCCACTACCAGCTAGCGACCAGCGAGATGATCTGTAAACGCTGGTGCGGGATTGACATCGAAATGATTTCCTTTTTCGTTAAACGTTTAAGGCCCCATTATGTCGACATTTGGAGTCAGTACAGCAAAAATGCCCCTAAACTCTACTTAGATCATATTGGCGGCAGCTACTGCGAGCTTAGAACAGCCGAACCCATTCCAAAGGGGAGAGGCGTCACAAATGTAGGGGGTGAACTGGGCTCTTCTGACCCCAAAAATTCCGATTACGGAAATGAGGGCTGTTATGCCTTGCAAGATTTTCCCAACTGTTTAGAGATTTTTTTCCCCATCAACGGCCTAGATCAACCCTTTTTGATCGCCAATGAAGACATTCCGGAAGGTGCTCTTGTGACCACGGGTCGCAATGTTCATCATGCATGCAAATGGACGAAGGGGCAAATCCGAGAGAAAAAGCGCCTACTGGATTTCATCAAAAATCTGGATTTCGACAAAACAATCAAGAAAAGCAACGCACTCTACGCGACGATTCTTTTGAAAGAGGCACAGTGGCCTTCCCCAGAGGATTACCTAGAGATGCAGTTTACGCGCAACAAATTATGTCATATCTTTTCTACTCCATTTGTCTTAGCGACTTTACTTTTAGAGCGCCATGAGAAGGTGCAAGAAATTATAACCCTCTTAGCGACGCCGGAGAAGGATTTGGATCATTTGATGGCTTGGGACGCTACCAATCTGCAAGTTTTATGTTTTAAAAATTATATCCTACGGTTGGATGAATTAATCCTATGTATCGATGATGGAAATGATCAAAAACTAGGAAATGAGATCATTGCTTTCTTTAAAGAGTGTTTTAATCGTTATTCTGTCATTACTGTTTTGCAAACTATCCGAGAGTTAGCCACCTGCATGGAGTGCCCAAATATAGTAAAATCGCGCAAAAATTGGGAACAGTACAGACAGGCCATCGACACTCACATGGCTGTCTTCGAGCATCTATTATTTTTAGCCCGCGATCTTGTGACCCCCCGCTATGCCGAGGCTAAAGATAGCATAGAGAGAATCATCGCGATGTCTAAAGCCTTGCAAACAAGATCGTTTGCTAATGCCTATGCGGAAGCCTGTCATTTTTCCATTAACACTGAAGCCGCCGTGCTCCTCGATGCCCTCCTGGGCAGCCAGGCTTTGCGGTTTTAAATAATTCAAATAATTTGTTATAATATCTGTTATGTATACGACCATCATTGCCGTCTGTGTCATTGCTATTTCGCTTGGCTTCTTGCTTTTTGGGTTTAGATTACTTAATATAAATATACTTAACCTATTGACATTCAACAGCTACAAAATAATTCAGCGCTTTTCTTCCTCTCGTTTAACGGGACTTTTTTTGGGACTGACGACATCTGAAAGTGGCCTGTTTGGCTATCTAAATAGAACAATCGCCGAGAATGAAAATAATACAAACAGCCATTTAAAAAAACTCATCGATTGGAATTTGTTAGGTCAATATCTATTTGTTTTTATTTTGCTTTTGCCATTTCCCCTTTTTATCGCCTATATGTTGGCTTATTTCGCGTTGATTTATTGGATAGATAGAAAAATCTTTCCTCACTCTATTACTGTTCTAGTAGCTTTAATTTTAATTAAATATAGCGTTATCCTCCTCCTTTTTAGCATAGATTATATTCATCAATCAGATATTCAGGTTTTTGAAGTTTTCCAACATTTTGCTGGAACTATTTATTTCACAAGCTCGATCGGATTTTTGCTAGGTTTTCTTGTTTCTTCTCTAGCCTCTGCCCTCATATTGGCTACAATTTTATTAGTTAAAATTCAAGCCACCACATTTCAATCGATTCTAATGCTTGCTTGCTTGCATCTTGGCATGAGTTGTTATTATTTAATCCGATCAGCCAAGTTGCGCGAATTTATTTTCCAGGCCGTGAAGTTTGCCATGAAATCTCATTTTATTTATGCCATTTTATTTGGCCTTATTGCCTCTATAATTTATGTATTTAAAGTCACCGCATTTAATATGACGGATAATTTGATCACCTTTAGTTTAACCGCCTGCGCTCTAGCTTTCTTAGGCCTTTTGGTCAATTCTGTGATTTCTTTCCGCTCTGCCAGTAAGCAAAGGCTATTAACTAAGATAGATACCGATAAATATTTTTCGCGCTATGCCTTTACTAACAGTTATGCAGGATTAAAGTTGTTTACTAAAGAACTAGCTCAAGCCATGGTTCCACTCCAGCATTATACTTCTGTCATGGAGTCTTATATCAACGAGAAGGGATACACCAATAATGTTGAGATCCTCCATTCTTCTTTTAAGCAGCGCTTTAGGGAGCTACAAAGTTATCTAAAAAAATTAAAGCGCTTCGATGATGGAACGAGGGCTGCGGAGCAAAGCTACATCCTGGTAGAACTTGTCGAAGATTTAAGGCTTCTCGAGGAAAATATTTATAAAAAGACGCTCGCCTTAAAGAGCTTTAATATCCCAGAAGGATTTGATGTAAACGCCGTTTCAGTCCTCAACAATTTTATCCAAGCCGAAGATGCGATTCTTTCGACATTTATCAGCTTATTGGAAAACCCCAATAAGGAGGACGTAGGCGTTTTGAAAAGTATCACTGCAAATTTGAGCCATTCGCTGCCAGAAACAACCGAACTCAAATCCTGGATAGGCGTTAAACTCGCGACGATCACTGAAAGGGAAGAGTCAGCGTTGCGCTATTTCTTTGAAATCTATGCGTCCGACATTGAAATTATTTTGAAGGTGACGGATTTGTTTGAGGAGTGGATAAATTTCCTTCCGCGCTATGATCCTGATCTTGCTCATCTTCAGTATCAGTAGGTTCTTCTTTGATCTTGGGAATTTCAGTCGGTGCCCCATTTAGCAGCCATTCTAGTAACGTCGAGCGTTCAGACCAGGGCAGTCCAATCGGATTTTTCTCGTTGTCATAGGGCATGCGATTTAACTTGATCACCGTGACATAAAAGGGCGATTTTTCTAAATCTATGGGTTTCCCAGTGGCATCGCGCTTTAGCCAATTGGAAAACTCGGGTGTGGGCACTCCTGTGTTGCTTACCTCGCTGTGGCATTGATAACAGCGCCTATTTTGGAAGATAGGGATCACATCCAAAAGGTTGACTTGGCCTTCAAGATACTTGTCGAGTTGTTCTGAATTGTAGTTCCTCGCTTGAGGCGAGTTAAGTTCATAGTAGTTCTCGACAAGCGATGTTCCCTTTTCCGCATAGAAGGGGCTCGTTCCATGCGTAATGTACCCTCCGATGTCTCCCGTCAGGATGACGAGAAAAAAGGTAAGGGCGCTGAAGATGACGGTGTATTTTTTTGATAACACGGGGAAATTATAGATAATAAACAAGCGCAGGAGGCTGTTGAGGGCACCTGCAGCAAAAGTGAGAAAAGCTAGAGATTGGTGGAGCACGATATTTTTATTGCCCACCTCAAATTTCCCTGAGGCGATCAATCCTGTAACAATGGTGGGAATTAAAAAAAGCGTAGCGGTGATCACAAACCAATTGGCGACCGTAAAGACGCGCTTATTATTAAAGATATAGCTGCCTAAATCGAGAATAAAGGCTACGCAGAATAGCACGACGGGGAAATGCACAGAAATAGGATGAAGGGCACCAAAATCCATAGGATTCTATGTACAGGTGCCCTTCATTGTTTGCAACTGCCTCAGCGATTAACCATTACGACAAGTGCGGCATCGTCGGGCTTTCCTGCTTTTTCCCATTGATTGAGAACCTGTTTAATCTCTGCGTCCGATTTAGCGTTTAAAAGTGCACTTCGCAATTCCTTCGTGATATTTTCCGAAATATAGGTATCAAAGCTTTTTGCAATAACGCTAGGAGGCAGTATTGCGACATTTTGTCCCAAAGCTCTTGTGATTTGTACCTTTGTGTAGAGATTTAATAGATTTGGACTTTTACCCCAAGCGGCTTCCAAGAGATGCTGTTTCTTGTCTGTCAATGGGGTCTCTGCCTTTAAGCGCGTATATTCAGCCCGTTCTTCGTTAGATAAGCGCTTTTCAAACTGCTCATATTGCTCAAGTTCTGTGATAAACTCATGGGGGGTCACTTTTTGAGTGATAGGGTTTAAGTTATCTTTTGTACCATCTGACATACTAATGACGATGGCTCCTGGTGGAATAAGCTTAGAAAAAGCGACATAGCCGGGGAAGCTGTCGGCTTGCAAGGCTCTTCCATCACCAAGGGAACCTCCTGTGCCATGGTATCCTTTTTCCGCTTTGCTGCTTCCTGGTATGTAAACTTCTTCTTTGGCTGGGTCGTAGATAATTATCCCACCATCCCCAATTTGAGCGCCAATCAGGAGGCTTTGCTTGTCTGCGTTAGGAGGAAGCTTAAAAGTAGGTGTTAAGGTGATCTGTTCCCCTTGTCGTAAGGCTGCTTCGTTGGCTTTCTGCACCGCTTCGGTATAAACGGCCACAAACTCCTCTTTGGTATTAATCGGTTTTTCGCGTAATACCGTCTCAAAATGTTGTACAAAGGCACGGACAGCTTTGTCTGCGGTATTAAAGGAAATTTCATGGTGACCTGAGGCATCTACGACGACACCTATTTCGAGTCCGTTGCTAAATTGACAGGTGCAGGCGACATCAGCCGCAAAACCGCCTGACTTTAGATCGGGAGCATTGCGAAAGCAGGCACCAAAAGTCTTATAATCAGCAGTTTGGCTAAGCTGAAAATTATCTCTTTGCTGGGCCAATTGGCGGTCAGTCCCAAAAAATATTTTAGCCTCTGTCGATTTGGCAATGGGCGTGAAGTTTGAGATTGCGGCTGCCATGCCCTTGCCGATCTGGTCCTTGATCACTGCATTGTCAGAAGCGATAATGGCCTTGATCCTTGTTTCTGCTTTTGCTTGTAATTCTTTGGCGAGCGGGTTAGCCGTTTCCTTCTCTAGAGCTCTTGCAAGGGCAAAAAGGTTGCGCCTTTCGCGTAGATTGCCGACTGGCCGCTGGTCATTCAAGACATCTGTCACTTCTTTCCAGGTGGGTTTTTCTCCAAAAAAATCTTTTACGGAATGATCTTTGCCAAGAGCTAGCAGCAATTGATCTTGTTCTGGGGTAGACCGAGCAGGAGGAGGGGAGGGTGCAACTGCAGGTTTAGGAGAAATTTGACTTTGTAGCCTGTCGAACCGCTCAATGTCTTTCTGTATCATTTTTGCCTTTTCGGCTCTAAATTTTGGCGTATCTTTATTTTGTTCCAGCAGGCCGGTGATCTGCCCAAAGCGGTTTTTTAGATTTTCCATCCTTTTCTCCGTCGTGCGGAGGGTAGCTTCTGCTTCTGGGATCGCTTCTTTACATCTTCTAATCACGTCATCGAATATCGCGACTTTTTTGGCGTATTCGTCGGCTTTTGTAGGCTTAAGACTTTTCAAGTCCCTTTCCGCATTTGCAAGATCACTTTTATATTTTTGCAGGTTTTCGTTGGCTTTTTCATAATCTCTGCGGCTGGTCTGGATGTTTTGGGTGCATTTCTCTAGTTCTTCGCGAAGAATGGGGACATCGCTTGTTTTGAGAGCGTCAATCGGGGCATCTGTTCTTTTAAATAATTCGGTCAATTCTGTTTTGCTAAACTGCGTGCCTGCGGCTGGCTGCACCAGTTTTTTTTGTGCGGGAACTATAGGGGGCAAGTCACGACTTGGAGAAGATCCGGCTCCGCCGGCACCTGCAGTTGTCATAAAAAACCTCCGATTAATTCAAATATTATTATAAATCCAAAGAAATTATTAATAAAACTTAATAATTAGTATCGTATAATATAATTATGTTTGGAATATCAGGACCGGTAGGGGAGCACGTTGTTTCTGCGTCCTTAAGGGTGCAGGAAAAAACTCCAAGGCTCAATAAAGTTGTCTATGCCATTCATTCTGAGGCAGCTAAAGCTAGCTTGCCGAAGCGTGAAAGTCTTTTGTCCATGCTCAAAAGCGTCGTCGATTATCTCCATTTTAAAACAGTGCATGTAGCCTATAGAGTTGCTGGGTTGTTAGGCATAAAAAAGGCGGAAAAGCACCCCGATAAGCAAAAAGAATTAAATCGCAATTTTTTAGATGCTGTCTTTCGAAAAGATCTGCATGGGGCACAACGCTTTTTGCGCCAAGGGGCAGATATTAACGCCATCACTCCCAACCAAAATCATGCCCTTGACATCGCCATCATTAACAAAGATGAACAAATGGTGGAGCTGCTTTTGCGACATGGTGCCAATCCCGCTATGTTTGCAGGGCGGACCATTTCGATTTTGCAGTCTCTTATCCACGGCACGCCCAAAATTTCGCAGATGCTTCTGAACAAAAAGGAGGATCGGCCCATATTGGATTATGTGTATCAGCTCAAAATGCTTGTGCACCGCTTTGGTTTGAAAGGCGAATTAAAAAATTTTGTCGGCAATTGGACAGGCGTTTCCATGCGCGAAGTGGCCCTATCCGCAGAGCAATTTTTGGGCAGTGGGCCTATCGTCGATGCCTTGCAGAACGCTTTTTTAAGGGATGAGCGCGATGTGAAACGGGTGGTCGCTGAAATTAATCAAGGGCGCATCGGCGCTATGAGCACTTATTTTGCTACGGAAAACGGTTACCACGGTGTGGGAATCGTCGTTTGCGGGGATCATCTCATCAAATGCAACCGTGGAATGCGCCAGGATGGCGACATTTGTGGACTGGAGATCTATCGCATTGGCAATCCAGGCAATCTTGAACAGGCCCTCAATCGCTTTGTAGAACTCCAAACGGCGCACCAATTGGGCACAGAGTACTACGAAAGGGGGATTAATGAGCTTTTGGATCTGACATTTGAAGAGGAGATCTCCCATAAGGAGCAGACCATTGGCAACTGCACGTTTGCCTCCTCCAAGCTATTGCTAGAGGCTGCTGTGTATCTGGAGCAAAGGCAAAAGGGATTGGACCATGAAGAGGCTGAAACTATAGCTAGAGAGAAATACAAAGCCTTTACAGCCTTTGACCGCGAGCAGTCGGTCGAAGAGTTTCTCGAATTGATCATTAATCAACCAGGGATCACGCAAGAAAAATTGATGCAAGTAGGCCTACCAGCGCCAGGACGGCTTCTGCAGGTGATTGCTGCAAAATTGCATTACCCACGTCAAAACGCGCTGTATGAGCGGATGCTTGAGGCTATGAGGAAACGCCCCGACCTCTTTGACCCCGCCGATGAGGAAAAGCTAAAATACGCAAAACAGTTTGGAACCCACCTTAAGTCGCTCAAAGACCATGAAGCTTTTATCGTATTGAAAACATTAACGGATGACACAGCGGAAAGTGAAAAGATAAAAAATTATCTTGTCCCATTTATCATAGAAAAATACCCGGTTGATAAGAACCCTCTGACCTATTACTTTTTAGAAGAACGAGGGTTGATAGATGCGGAAAATGCAAAGGAAAGCGGCCGGAAAAAATGTATCAATCTGATTATCAGCAGCATGGCACGAAAAAAATGGGACTTTGTCGACACTTTTGCCCTCAATGACGAAATGCTGCAAGAAGCCGCCATCAAACAGGTGCGCAAACTTCCAGAAGCGGCTAGGGACTCCTTTAAAGAAGAGTTTCACGTCCATTATCCTCACATAATGCTTGAGTAGACGGTTCTTTTTCGCTATATCTCGGGTAAACTCGCAAAAGAGGATTTCTATGACTGCCGTCATGTCCACGTTCAATCGCTATAAAGCCACCCTAAAGTTAAGAAGTCTCGCCGAAAATCCCTTCGACCTAACCAAAGAGGGCGATTTAACGGCGCAGAGGCTAGCGAAATTTAGCGCGCAGGGCTGCGGCTATCACCTTCTTTATGGAACCGAACGCGTGAATGAGGAGACGATGCGCGCCCTCATCGAACTCGCCGAAGAAGCAGGCGTCATCGAGAAGATGGAGAAGATGCAAGCGGGCGAGGTGATGAATTTCATTCAAGGGTATCCAAGCGAAAACCGCCCCGTCCTTCATACGGCTACACGCGATTTTTTCGACAATCCCAATCCCGCCAAAGTAGCTAAGGAAGCTGCGGCAGAAGCGCACAAAGAACTAGATAAGCTGAAGCGTTTTATCACCGACATCGATAAAAGCAAGAAGTTCAATCACGTCATCGCTGTGGCCATTGGGGGCTCTGACTTAGGCCCCAAGGCAAATTACTTAGCCTTGCACCATTTGCAGAAGAAGGGCCGCTCTGTTCACTTCATCAGCAACATCGACCCCGACGAAGTGGCCATGATGCTGCGCGAAGTGGACTTAAAAAAAGCCTTGGTTCTCATCATTTCCAAATCGGGGTCCACGCTTGAAACGGTGACTAACGAGGAGTTTTTGCGTGACCAATTTAAAAAAGCGGGGCTTAACCCAAACGAACATTTCGTCTCCATTTCTTGTCCAGGAAGCCCCTTGGACAACAAAAAGCAATACTTGGAGACTTTCTATCTGTGGGATTGGGTAGGAGGCCGCTTTTCGACAAGTTCGATGGTGGGTGGCGTGATGCTCGCCTTTGCTTTGGGTTTTGATGTCTACTTAGAGTTCTTGCGCGGTGCCCACGAAATGGACCGCACAGCGTTGGAGAAGGACATCAACAAAAATCTACCGCTCCTGGGGGCTTTGCTGGGGGTTTGGAACCGCAATTTTCTAGGATTCCCCACCCTTGCGGTCATTCCCTATTCACAGGCCCTTTTCCGCTATGCCGCGCATATCCAGCAAGTCGATATGGAATCGAATGGCAAGCGCATCGACCAGCAGGGGAGGCCCGTCGACTTCTCCACAGGCCCTTTGATCATTGGTGAGCCAGGGACAGCGGCCCAACACTCTTTCTACCAAGAACTACATCAAGGGACCGACATTACCCCTCTCGAATTCATTGGTTATAAGCACAGCACTTTGGGCGTGGATTACATGGGCAACCACACCACCTCTCAGGAAAAGCTGCTTTCTAACCTCTTTGCCCAGTCCATTGCCTTTGCCACGGGGAAAATGAGCGATAACCCAAACAAAGTATTTCCAGGAAATCGCCCATCGCATATCCTATTAGCTAACCAGTTGACCCCATTCACTTTAGGTGCATTATTGGCCTATTTTGAGCATAAGATTGCATTCCAAGGGTTTATCTGGGGCATCAACTCCTTTGACCAAGAGGGAGTCCAGCTGGGCAAGGAGCTCGCTAACCGCATCATCAAGCGTTTTGCTGCGCAACATGGGGATGCTGAAGCTGCCAAGACCCCTTATCCGCTGGGGGATGCCTATTTAAAGGTTTTAGAGGCACTTAAGTAGCATGAATCCGTCCTTTCGCATAGAAATCCCTAGGCGCAGTCCCAATTGCTGCCATGGGCAAGAAAACTTTCAGCCTGGCATGGAATACCATTCATTTCTCACCGAGGATGAAAAGGGAAACCTGCTGCGCAAGGACTATTGTGAGTCCTGCTGGAAAGAGGCGGCAGGGGAGGGGAGAGTCACCTCATGGAGTTCAAAAGTCCCCACTAAAAAGGGTGGCAAGCGCTTGCCCATCGACCGCAATGAACGCGCTTTAGAGCTATTGAAAGAGTCGCTCAGCAAAGAAGAAGCTCCTGAGGCCTTTGTGTTGGCGCTCTTTTTGGCGCGCAGTCGCTATGCGGCCTTGCGCAAGGAACTGCCTGAGGGCACAAGCTTGTATGAGGTGCTAGCCACCGAAGAGATGCTTGTAGTGCCAAGGGTGAAATTATCAACGCTGCAGATCGCCACCATTCAAGCCCGCTTAGCGGAGCGGTTTTCACTTGAAGCAGCATCTTGAGGACTTCCTAAGTTTCATTGCTTCGGAAAAAGGCCTCTCACGCAATACCCAAGAAGCTTATCGCCGCGACCTCCTTCGCTTTTTTGTCTTCCTGCAGGATCGCAAGATCGATGAAAAATGCTTGATTGAACATATGGCGCAGTTGAAAGACCAGGCTTATGCCACAGCTTCCAGAAGTCGCGCCCTGATCGCAATTAAAGTCTTCATGGCCTTCTTAAAGCGGGAAGGCATTCTAAAAGAAAATGTTTCGGAACATATAGAAACGCCCAAGCTTTGGCAGAAGATTCCTGCGGTTTTAAACTGCGAGGAGGTCGAGGCTTTGTTGAAACAGCCGGATATTACAACACTCCAAGGTGCCCGAGACAAGGCGATCTTAGAAGTGCTCTACAGTAGTGGGTTGCGCGTCTCGGAAGTATGCACTCTCGGCATTTACGACGTTGCGGACCATTTTGTGCGGGTGAGGGGAAAGGGAAGTAAGGAGCGCCTCGTGCCCCTAGGTAAGAAAGCAAGCGATGCGATTGATGAATACATCGGCAAATTCCGCCCTGAAACCGAAGAGGATAAAAGCCCGCTTTTCTTATCCTCGCGTGGGAAAAAAATGGACCGTCAGGCCATCTGGAGCATGATCAAGCAGTACGCTAAGCAAGCAGGCATTACCAAAAACATTTCCCCCCATACGCTGCGCCACTCCTTCGCTACCCATCTTTTGGATAACGGGGCCGACTTGCGCATCATCCAAGACATGCTCGGCCATGCTAGCATCAGCAGCACTGACCGCTATACCCATGTGAGCAAGGCCCACCTCCGCGCCGCATTCGAATCCTGCCATCCCCGTGGTTGATGGGCAGCTTACGCCCCCAAAATTGCAATTACCATTCTAGCGCGCTATTTTTATTCTTCAAAAATCCCCCCAAACATGCAACTGCAATTTTGGGGGGATTTTTTTTGCTTTGGTCATCGTATTGGATTTATATTCGCTTAATAGGGTATACTATTAAATAAATAGATGAATTTATATGACTACGATAAATTCAGGCGACTCTTTAATAAATAATCCAGTGCCAGCTTCACAAGCTCCAGCTTTACCCACCCCTCCCAAAAGCGAATTTTGGGGTAAAGTTGCCCAATTCATTCTTAATAAGCCTTCTCAAGAAGCAGTAAGGTCGGAAAGTGAAACACTAGCCAAATTGGACCCTCAAATATCAAGGTCGAACCTTGAACTTGCCATTACAAGCATCACAACTAGCCTTTTCAGTAAGGGAGAGAAGGATATCGACCCTTTAATCTTACATGTCATTGCAGGAGATGAGGAGGGTGTCATCGAAGATTTAAAGAGACCTCTAGGGGATATTAAAGATACAGCTCTTCTATGGGCTGCTTATTTGGGCCATACTCAAATTGTTCCGTTATTGTTGAATGCAGATGCAAAAGTAGATAGTGAGAAAGGATCCCCCTTAATCCTAACTTGTCAATCGGAGATTTTCCGTTCTGAAAGAAACAGTGAAGTGATACGGCTTCTTCTAGAAAAGGGTTGTCCTGTCAATTCTACAGACAGGAAAGGTAAGTCTGCACTCGCCTATGCGGCTGAAGGAGGACATTTCGAGGCGGTAAAACTTCTTTTAGAACATGGGGCCAATCCAGTCATATTTGATTATCTAGGTTTCTCTCCCCTTATGCGGGCAATTGAAAAGGGACATATTGAAGTAGCAAAGCTTCTCATCGAGCATGATAGATTTCTCAACTTTATCCAAGTGTATAACCAAACTCCGCTAATGAGAGCAGCTTCAGCAGGCTATCTCGACATAATTAAATTGCTCTTAGCAAAAGGTGCTGATGTAAATGCGGATACAAGTAAATACAATGGCTGCGTTTCTGCTCTTTGGGCTGCAACAAAGAATGGACATGCTGAAGTTGTGAAAGTTCTTTTAGAACATGGAGCTAGTTCAACCCGATCAGATTCTCAAGGTTTGACCCCACTTATGTGTGCAATCGATAAGGGACATCTCGAAGTAGCAAAAGTTCTTATCGAACATGGGGCTCCTGTCAACCTTATCCAAGGGTTTGACAAAACTCCGCTAATATTGGCCTCTGCCAGAGGCTATCTCGATGGAGTTAAACTTCTTTTAGCAAAAGGTGTCGATGTAAATGAGGATGGGAGTAAAGGTAAAAGCGGTGGTTGGAGGTCTGCACTTTGGGCTGCAGCAGTAGCGGGTAATATCGAACTGGTGAAAATCCTTTTAGATGCGGGCGCAGATCCTGGTTCTGTTGACAAAGAAGGAAAAACGATTCTTTACTATGTAAAAAATTCCCGTACACCTCATTGGCCTTTGGTACGTCAAGTTATCAAATCTCATCGTCTATTAACCAAAGAAATCGCAGATTATCTCGATTTCTATAGACGAACTAAGCTCATCGCAAATGCTTTTGAAATCAATGGCATTAGCCAGGGACAGACTCAACAATTCGAATGGAGCGGTGTTTATGCTGAAAATTCCGCTATCACAATGGCTCAATCTATTAGGCAATTAGCATTGGAATACCCCCACTTACTTGATGAAGATTCAGCGCGACATTTGGCACAAAGCCTCCAATTCGCAGCAGATCATAGTAGTCGAAAGGCTGACCAATATTTACAGAGGATACAAAGAGGCATGCCAACATTCATTCTAGGTGGTTATAATATTCATGCTGCTGTCTATTTAATATGGAATGATCTTATTATTTCTTGCGACCGTGGAGGAATTAATCCCCGTTCGCTTGTTGTTCGTCACTATGATCCAAACAAACTTGATTCTAATTCAGTAAATAAACTCTTAAAGTTTTGTGATATTAAAGAAGCAGAATACATTCAGTTTGGCAATCTTGTTTTGCCCGCTCTGTTAGGCTTTAAGAAGGTCACAGATGAAAACATTGTGGAAAACTTAGCAAGGCTTCCCTGGCAAACTTACGGAAATTGCGGAAGGGCGAGTTTAGAAGGTGCAATAAAAGCTTATCTGTTTTTAAATAATCAGAAATTGAATCCTTCGAAAACAGATGAAGAGCTAAAAAACGAAACGGACATCTGCTTTTCTAACTGGAAAATTTTGGAACAATTTATACTTCTAGAGAAATATTTTGCAGGAGAACTCGATCCTCGGCTCATTTCCGAAAGTTTTGTCACTTTAAGGGAGGCTATTTCCAACCCTGCAATTGACAAGGAGCTCTTACAACGGCTTGATGCTCTAGAAGCAAAATTCTTACATCACCAGCTTGCCTTTCTTGAAGCAAATAGCGATAAGCAGCAAGAAATTAAAGAAAATCTGATTTGGTTTCTCTTTCTTGCTAATAGCTCTAAAGTAATCGACAAAGATTTATTGACACGCGCAACCGCTTTTGAAGCTAAGTTTTTATCGCAGAGTACCTTAAGGGAAAGCCTCCTCTATCGCACTCAAAAAGCTTGGCATTTTTATAAACCCAGCATCCCTTCCTTGGGGAAAGTGATAGTAAATATTATTAGTAGATGAATTTATATGACTACAATAAATTCAGGCGATTCTTTAATAAATAATCCACTGCCAGCTTCGGAAGTAAAAGCTCCTGCGTTACCTACCCCGCCTAAAAGCGAATTTTGGGGAAAAATTGCTCAGCTTATTCTCCATAATCCTTCCGAGGAAGCTATCAGGTCTGAAGCGGAAATACTTTCTAAGTTGGAGCCTAAAATACCAAAGTCTACCATTGAACTAATGATTGCAAACATTAGAGATTGCCTTTTCAAAGCAGGGAAGAAGGACATTGAGCCTTTAATCTTACACGCCATTGCAGGGGAAGAGGAGGCTGTCAGCGAAGATTTAAAAAGACCCGTAGGGGATATTAAAGATATAGCTCTTCTATGGGCCGCTTATTTGGGGCATACTCAAATTGTTCCGTTATTGTTGGATGCAGGGGCGAAGTTAGAAAGTGAGGCAGGATCCCCCTTAATTCTAACCAGTGGATCGGAGATTTTTAGCTCTGAAAGAAACATTCAAGTGGTACGGCTTCTTCTCGAGAGAGGTTGCCCGATCGATTCTGTAGACAAGGAAGGTAAGTCTGCACTCGCCTATGCGGCTGAAGGGGGGCATCTTGATCTGGTAAAACTTCTTTTAGAACATGGAGCCAAACCAACCAGATGCGATTTGCAAGGCGTGACTCCACTTATGAGTGCCATGACAAGTGGATATACTGAAGTGGCGCGGCTTCTCATCGAGCATGGCGCTCTTGTAAATCTTATCCAAGGCTATAACCAAACTCTGCTAATGGTGGCCTCAGCCAAAGGCTATATCGATCTAGTTAAACTTCTCCTAGCAAAAGGTGCGGATGTAAATGCGGATACCAGTCAATTCAAGGGTTGGGTCTCTGCTCTCTGGGCTGCTGCAGCGAATGGACATATCGAAATTGTAAAAGTCCTTTTAGATGCGGGCGCTGACCCAGGTTCTTTAGATCAAAACGGAAAAACAATTCTTAACTATGTAAAAAATCAGCGTACACCCCATTGGCAACTAGTACGACAAGTCATCAAATCGCATCCTCTGTTCACCAAAGAAATTTCAACTAATGCCAAGCATTATAAACAAACTAACATTATAGCGAACGTATTTGAAATAGGAGGTGTTAGCCGGAGACGGAATAAACAATTCGAATGGTACTCAATAAGTAGAGAACTCTCTGCCATTACAATGGCTCAGTCTATTAGGCAGTTAGCGGTAGAATACCCAAACTTATTAGACGAGGATACAGCTCGGCATTTGGGACAAAGCCTTCAATTTGCCGCTGACCAAATTAGTAGACAGGCAAAGCAAAACCTGCAGAGGATTAAAAGCGGATTACCGACATTTATTTTAAGTGGTTATGACGCTCATGCTACCACATACCTCATATGGAATGATCTTATAATCATTTGCGATCGCGGAGGAAATAGCCTCACTCCCCTAATTATTCGTCATTATGACCCAAATAAACTTGATTTAAATGTTGTAGATAAACTTTTTCATCCTAATCAAGCAGGCATTACAGAAGAAGAGTACACCAACTTTACGAAAATTTTGCCAACTCTTTTAGATTTTAAGGAAGTAACTAATGAAAGCATTGTGGAAAACTTCACTAAGCTGCCATGGCAAAAATATGGAAATTGTGGCTGGGCGAGTTTAGAAGGAGCTATAAAAGCTTATTTATTTATAAATAATCAAAAACTGAATCCTTCTAAAACGATGGAAGAGCTTAAGAAAGAAACCGACATCAGTTTTACTAACTGGAAAATCTTCCAACAATTTATTCTTCTAGAGAAATATTTTGCTGGGGAACTTGATCCCAGGCTCGTCTCTGAAAGTTTCGTCTCCTTAAGAGGTGCACGGTCAAATCCTGCAATTGATACGGAGCTTTTACAACGACTTGACGCTTTTGAAGCCAAATATTTAAATCACCAGCTCGCTTTTCTTGAGGCGAATATCGATAAGCGAGGAGAAATTCAGGAAAAACTCATTTGGTTTCTCTTTCTCGCTAACACCTCTCATGTAATCGAAACAGATCTTTTATTACGCGCTCAAGCTCTAGAAGCTAAATTCTTATCCCAAGGCACTTTAGGGGAGAATTTCCTGTATCAAGAAGCTTGGCAGGCTTTTAACCATAAGGCTTGATGGATAGAATGCACTCCTTAACAAACTCAAAGCTCAAGTCAATAAAGGAACAGCAACCGCGATTTTTTGGTTTAAGATTTTTTGGATTTATGGGCTTGGGTTGCAACTCTTCGAGTTCCTGAATGGCAGTTTGATTCCCTTTTTTTGCGGCATATTTAATCCAGCGGAAGCCTTCTTTTTTATCCTCGGCGCTCGCCTCTCTTCTTCTACATAAATGATACCCCAAACTATAGGCAGCAAAGGCATCTCCTTGTTCGGCGGCTTTTTTATACCAGGTGAAGCCTTCCTGTTTATATTGATCACCCGATTGGCCACTAGAAAGAAGATAGCCCAAGTCATTTTGTGCTGGCGCGTAGCCCTGCTCAGCCGCAAGACGGCACAAGCTGAGAGCTTCATCAGAAATTTGAGGATCCATCCTGGAAACATAGTATTGCGCGGGGGCAAAACCCTCTTCAGCCGCGGACAGGATCATTTGAAGCCCTAGTTCTGTAAGGTGAGGGCGATTAAATTCATGAACCAGAGTTACACCGCGGTAATAACGCACCGATTTATCCGTGAGGGCGTTTTGTTTATTAAAGACATGGATTAAATCAACGCTATTCACTTGAAGCCAAGATCTATCCGCAATCCCTAAGGCATCGCTCCAGGCAACTCCTTTATCCTGGATATTTTGCCTTAACCTGGTAGTGATGAACTCAAGTTGCGGAAATTTTTCCTCGACGAGATCTACATTTGCATTGAATTTTTGCTTAAGGAATAAGAATTTCTCTAAAGCGGGAAGTGGATAGCAAGATAAGCATTCCTCTATCGGACTGACTTGCCATAATTTTATATCGGGTGTGCAGGCTGTGAATAGGAGGATTCTTTGCAAGCTGGGACTCGCAAGTTTTAAAATGACTGGGAGTAAAAGGTCTTTTTTTAACTGTTTTATGACCCGTTGCAAGAGTAAAAAATCATGGGAACGCACTTGATTAGCTCTTTTTTCAAAAATCTCCTCATCGATGAGGTCTCTAAATGACCTACAGACCTTCTGCAAAGTCAAAAGGTAAGAAAGAGACAGGTAATCTAAAATTTTAACCCGCATTTCTGCAGGCAACGAGACTAAGCTTGAGCTTTCAATCATGGATGCAATCCTAAAAAAAGCCCCCCAAAACTTGGGGGGGCGTACAATTTATGACTTGGATGGTACGAGATTACCGACCTTTTTCCAAGCAGGATTTGGCTTCATCACGACTGCAATGTAAGAATCCTTCGACTTCTTAGAATAAGCCATGCTGTTGGTGCGCATTTCGGCTTGAATTTGGTCGGGTGTAAGCGAGTAAATTCCGCCTGAGATCGCATCGACAGCTAGGCCAATGATGCCGCCGAAAATGACATTGCCAAACACCCACCCGCTGACTTGCTTAGAGAAAGTGGCCTCGTAGGGTTGGTAACCGTCGAGTTCGATGCGCACGATGTGATTATTCTTGCGCGACATCTCCACGATGATAGGCGTATTGCCGATGTAAGCATGGTCGACCCAAACAGAGGCGTTGGATGGATTGCTCGAAATTCCAATATTTTGACGCGTTCCATGCATGATGGTCGCACAGCTGGTCAATAAACTAGAGGTAGAAATCAATGTGAGTAATGTTAAGATGGCTTTGAAAGTTTTCATAAATTCCTGTTAGTATGTTAGGTTATGTTACATGCCTATTTGTTAGGCGATATTGTTATAGCAGAAACAGGATTTTGGCGGGATTATTTTTTAGCGCGGGCCATAAAATGAGCGCTTGCGCCTATAATTGATTCATCAGTTTCAATTAATTCTAAATAGGAATGAAAGGCTTCCCAAATAGCAGGCGTTTGATGTAACTCTTCAAGCATCGGGGTGTGCCACACAGGTCCTTCTACTGAATAAAGGAGGGGATCCTTGAAACCACTTTGGATCAGTTCCTCTTTCAATTGATTGGGATGATGAAAGAAAGCTGTCGTAAAGTATTTCTTTGCACCTGTGTTGTGGTGGCCGGTGGCTAAGTCCTTTGTGACCATCTCGCGGTAATCGGGATCGCTAAATAAATTTTGGTAAGTTCCATCCATAAGTGAAGCAAATCGCGAGACAGCCGCAGCTAAGAGAACACCCTTTTGCTTCACCACACGGAAAGCTTCTTTGAGAGCTAATACACGATCCGCATGTTCGACGAGATGATACAAGGGTCCCAGTAGCAGTACAGCGTCTGTAGATTGGTCAGCGAAGGCAAGATGGCGCGCATCGCCGACGCTATAGCTTGCGAGATCGATTTTGCTTGCTTGAGCATAGGCGCGAGCTTGCTCAATGTGGAGGGGGACTGGATCGATGAGGTGCACTTCGTAGCCTTGCTCAGCAAGCGGAAAGGCATAGACACCCGCCGCACCACCCACATCCAGGATAACAGCAGGTGCTGGAGGCAGGGATTTTTGGAGAATGCGCAGCGTGCGTTCCCTCTCAAGGAAATTTTCCTTCAAGCGATCCCTTTCTTGACCCTGCTCGTAAAACTGTTGGATCTCAGGTCTTAACTTAAACTTGCTCATAATAATTTCTAGAATATCAAAGCATAGGACTTTAATCAAATATTAATTGATTTTTAATGAAATTTTTGGTAAAATATTTTTTATGCAATCAGAAACCAGAATAAATGCATTAGGTCCTTACTTTGGAAGTTTACCCGATGATCTATTGCGGTATATATTTTTAAAGCTACCGCTTAAGGAAAGTTTAAGGATCCCTCTAATTTGTAAGTATTTGTGCACAAAGTACGATCGCGATGCAGAAATGACCCTCCGCTTAGATAACATGCATACGGAGGATTTCACTTATATCATGAGACTTACCAACCTTGGCACAAATTGGGCGGTGGTAGAAGAAAAAACTAAAGGTAAGGTTCTTTTTCAAATTATTCTCAAAGTCAAGTGTTCTAGCCATTATTTGTGGCGAAACCCGGAGGACAATATAGAAGAAGCGATTAAACAATTTCGTTTCTTCCTTGAATCTTATAGATTATTCGAATTGAATTCAAAAATACCAGAAGCGGCGAACTTAAGAGAAGCTGGAAAAGCGGTCGCGCAAAAATGGGTAAAGAAATTTGATCTTCCGAATCAGGATTGGATAGAAAATCCCATGTCAGCGACAATTTTGAGTATTTTTCGCACCGCTTGGCAACATTCCGAAAACCCTATGTATGGCACGTATGTAGGAATAGCACAAAAGTGGAGAGATTCAATAACAAAAGTTCTGCACGAGAGGGCCCCACATTGTCCATTAGCAAGTTTATCGCTGGGATTAGCGTATCAGAATGGAAGGGGTGAGGCTAAGGATCAAGTGCAAGCAACCTATTGGTTTCGTCATGCTGCCGAGCAGGGAAATGCCAATGCTCAATATGATTTAGCTCTTCAATATTATTGGGGAAGCGGAGTTCAAAAAAATATTGCTGAAACCGTTCGATTAGTTCAGCTAGCTATGCAACAAGGTCACTTAAGGGCCCAAGTTCTACTAGGACAGCTTTACCTGAGAGGGGAAGGTGTCGCGAAAGATGAAACGGCAGCCTTGCGTTTGTTTAATGATGCAGCGAGAAAAGATAATCCTTCAGGACAATTGAACTTAGGACTCAACTACTTAGAAGGAAAAGGTGTTCAAAAAAATTTCACAGAGGCTCTTTATTGGATTTGGTTAGCCGCTAACCAAAAATTCCCTGAAGCGCAATTTGAGCTAGGTCTTCGTTATGAAAATGGCGAAGGGGTGCAAAAGGATTTAAAAGAGGCAGAACGTCTCTATCTGCTCGCGGCGCGTGAGCAATTTGTAAAAGCTCAAATGCATCTCGGTCTGATTTATTTTAGAGACAAAAAATATCGAGAGGCATTTGATTTTTTTAATAAGGCTTCTTTGAATGCTTCCACAGATGCAACAGTCTGTCTCGCTTACATGCATCTTTACGGTTTTGGTACTGAGAAAAGTCTGCCGAAGGCTTTAACATTGTATAAAGCAGCTGCTGAAAAAGGAAATACGATTGCCAAGTTGTCTTTAGGAATCCTTTTACCCCCGATCCCTGAGGCGAATCGATTATTTTGCGAGGGTGAAAAAGCCCTCACTTTAGAAGAGTATAAAATGCTTTTGTCAGATCCCTCTGATTTAGCCAAAGCGATTTGCACTCGCCTAAAAAAGTTTGCACCCGCCCCGTCTGCGACGAGAGTCACTTCCTTAACTCAATTTATATTTAAATTATATTTTGATCCTTGTTAGGATCCAAAAATGCGCATCTATCTTGCTGGCGCTACTGGCGCTATAGGCTTGCCTCTTGTCAAACGTTTAATTTTGGATGGCCATCAAGTCTTTGGCCTGACCCGTTCCAAAGAGAAAGCCCACCTGATTGAAGGATGGGGAGCTTTTCCCATCATTGCGGATGCCCTTAATGAACAGGCTGTTAAACAAAGTGTCCAAAAGATACAGCCAGATGTCATCATCGACATGCTGACCTCTTTGCCAAAAGAATATACACCGAAGGCGATGCGTGAAGCGGCTGAGCAAAATTACAAGCTGCACATGGAGGGGAGTGCGATTCTTCTGCGGGCTGCTCAAGAGGCAAAAGTTAAGCGCTATATCATCCAGTCTAGTTGCTTTTTGTATGCTCCTGGACAAGGACCTGCAGACGAAACGGCGCCCTTTGCCTTTGACGAGGTCTCTGGAATAGCCAGTATTACAAAAGTTTATGCTGAAATAGAAAAGCGCGTTTTGCAAGCAGGCAACATTGAAGGCGTTGTTTTGCGTTATGGCTTTTTCTATGGGCCTGGCACTTGGTTTACGCCGGAAGGCAATATGGCCGATCAGGTGAGGAAACAAGAATACTCGCTCATTGGCGGAGGCCATGGCGTGTGGAACTTCGTGCACATCGAAGATGCCGCTGATGCGACAGCGGAAGCCCTCACAGCTGAGCCTGGAGCCTATAATATCACCAATGACACGCCTGTTGAAGTGGCTGTGTGGCTTCCCAGCTTTGCCCGCTGGCTCAACGCTCCTCCACCTCCACCGCGCAGTGCGCAAGAAGAGGAGCACCTCAACGGCCCTCTCCGAGTCTATTACGCTACACAGCTCCGTGCTGCCTCAAATGCGAAAGCCAAATCCGCCCTCAACTTTGCTCCTCGGCCCCTGGAGTGGCTAACTTCCTACTGACATTTTTTTGGATTTTCACCATTATGGAGGAATTATGGCGACTCTAAATATTGTGAATTTCCCGGATGACTTATATCAAACTTTGGCCGACTACGCTAAAATCAATCGTCGCTCAATTTCTGAAGAAGTGATTTATCTTTTGGAACAGGCTCTCAAAAAGCCTGTAAAAGAGAAGTCTTCCACAATCACACAGCTCGTTGATGTCGCATGCGACGCACAAGAAAGACGAGCTAAGTGGAGGGAAGAAGCACATGAAAAATACGCGAAATCAAATCCAAAATATGTATGGGAGAGTACCGAGGGAGAAGATTTCGTTTGATATTGAAGTAGGTTAAATTGAGGACAAATAAATCATTTATTTGCTGTTTGCCTAAATGAATGAAGTTGTAATAATCATCGTCTAACAAAATAGCCGAAAGGCTAACGACAATTTCATTGATCGGAATAGGTGTTAAATGGCCTTTGCCTGAAACGATTGAGTCCGATTACCATTTAATTTTCTCCATCATCTCTTCCAAAGCCGATTCGATTCTTTCGTCTCCACTCGCTTCTAAGCATAAATACAATGAAAACGGGTCGATTATCCCTTCTTTTGCAAAAAGTTCAGGATTGTAATTCCAAATTTCTAATTCAGAAGAAGCTCCTTCCGGTATGGGTAACCCCTCAAGACCCAATTGTTTCAGCTCCACCCATTGATTGTATCCAACCGCAAAAACCGGAAGAAAAGGAGGTGCTAGCTGTGAAAAATGTGAAAGTGCGCTTAATCCTGCCAATGTTTTAAATTGATGATTATTTATCCAAACACGTTTTTTGATAGGACTGCGTAAAAAAGGCCTTGCCTGATCCCAAAGAGATTGCTTGTTTGAGAAAATCCAATAACGCTCTCGTCCATCTCGGAGAAATTCGCCTATTCCTGCGGCTTGAAGTTCACCAAGGGCTCTTGTCATTGTCATGACAGTATAACCCAGCTTGTCAGCAAGCTCAGAGGGGGTTAGTTTTTCATCTGTTTTGCGTAAAAGTGCGTAAATGACTGCAGTTTGAGTTCCAGGGCTGAAGGTTTTTTGTTTTTTAGTCTGGGTTTTTCGGAAATGCTCGCGCAGGTCAATGCCAAAATGAGGTAAGTACATCTGATTTCCAGGAATGATAAAAGGGATATGCTGCTCAATTAAACGTTTGCGGTTAAAAGACGATAAAATTGATTGAACATAAATAATAATAGACCCTTCCCAAATTTTTTCGACTTGTTCCAAATGTTTACGAATCGTGCCTGGAGTAATATCTTTATTTTCTTGAGCGATCATCAACAAACACGGCTGCTTAAATAAGGAAATCTCAAAAAAATTATAGGCATCGGTCAGAAAAAAAGGCAGGCTGTTTTGATTCTCATAGGGATGAGTTTCGATTATCACATTGAGAGTTTCATGTAGATAGGCTTTTAAACTATCATACAACCTGTTCATTTTTCCTCGATAACATAAATTTGCACGTTAACACACTTTGTGTTATTGTGCAATATCTATGTTATTTGGAGCTCTAAAACAATCTGGGTTAAAGGCTTGACTTGAGGGTGGAGTCGGATGATTTAGAATGAGTTTGTACTTATCTTTTTCTTTGGATTCGAGAATTTGCGAGCTTTCGTGCAAGCGGATGCGATGCAGATTTTTTGTTGCTAATGGGGTACTGTTCAGAGGTTCGCCTGTGGTTAAATCCCAATGCATCACGGATCCCATATTGCCGTTGTGAAAGAGCAAGTGCAAACAGCGCTCATTCGTCTTCATCGCGGTAAAGCCAATGGGCAAATGGAGATCCTTGGCTAAAACTTTTGCCGTGTCTCGATCCCAGATGTACAATGTGGATTTTCCGGTAAACACAGACACTGCGATCAAACGGTCATGATCGACCAGGAGGTGATAAGATTCAGCTTTTCCTTGCTTGGGATCGTCATAACTATACAATTTGGCTTCTGTATGTGCTAAAACCCCATGGGGCCCTATAGTGAAAAGAGAATTTCCCACAACAAAGAGGTGGCTGATAACGTGGGCTTGCGTTCCAAGTGGAAAAAAATGGGTTGAATAGGAAAATATTTCCTTTTTCACTAATTCCCCGGTTAAAATATCGTGAAAGCACCCGACATGAGTTTGGACGCCCCCTGATTCTCCAAGAACGACATACTCGTCTGTGACAATTAGTTCCCCATGCGTAAGGGGCAAAGAATCGATTTCATAAAGAAACTGCTCTGTCGTTATATCATAGGCTACCAGGGAAAGAAGCTTCCTAATGAGAAGCACGTTACCCACCAACTTGACATTGGGTTCAAGGGGTAGGTCCGGAAGCGATACAGGAATCTCAAACCCTTCATTTGTTTTCATGTTCCAAACGCAGATATTCTCAACCTCATACTTTTTGAGAAAATATTCCCCCAGCACAGCGATATTTTGAAAAGTTTTACGCCTGTCGTGAGTCGGGCAATTGGGATAGGCAACATAAACATAATTGTTAAACACTTGTGCGTCGGGTTCCCTTAATCCTGAGACGCAAAAGAGCATCTCCCCTTTGCTCTCATCCCAAACAGAGACCTTATCCCCGTGGATCACGAGAAAGCGCTCATTTTCAAGGGGGTGAAGGCTGTACTTTGGCGAGGGTTCGCCACACGATTTGACGGCTAAAGTGGTTTGAGAAGAGATATCCATACAGTGCAAGGCCTTCACATCGAGCACAAAGAGGCGATTCAGTGCAATATGGTAGCAGAGGCTAGGAACATCCAGAGGGACTCGACGAGATTTACAGCTCCTCAAGGCTTTCTTGAGAAGGATTCTGTGCTTGAGGTCCTCGAACCAAGTCTCTTTGTTTGGGTTGAGCCGTTCTTCCTTGCAAAACCTTTTCCAGATGTCCGTGGCAGGAAGGAGTCGATTGCGCCATGTTTTGCAAACAGCCGTACAGTTGACAAAGGCTCTTAAACTCGTCTGATGAAGGATGATGTGATAGATAGCATCATTGCATCTGATTAAGGGATGCATATCTACAGTTTGCATGGTCCTCCTTGCAGGGAACACATTCTAAGATGTTCCCTGCATTCTTTGCAACTGCCTCTTAAGGCTTAAAAATAGTGCGAAGAAAATTCAGCAAGATTCCATTGTAGACCTCAGCTTCTTTATAGAAGACACCGTGGTCGCTGCCTTTGATGGAGTGCATCCCCCACAGATTGCCGTACTTGAGGCTCTGGAGATAATCGAGAGGTGAAGCTGGATCGTTTTCACCAAAGATGAGCGCTGTCGGCAACTTTGTCTCCGCGATGAGCTGACGCTGATCGCCGCCAGTACCCTCTTGGATCCATTCGAACAGGCGCTGGCGCGCGCGTCCGTCAGCTTTAAGCGTGTATTCAACCATCCACGGTTCTTTTGCAATGACACTGGCAAATTCTTCCGCATCTTTGCGCGTGAAATGGCGCTTGCCCATGAGTTTAGCTTTCTCGAGTGGGATGGCTTTGAACCCTTGCCTAAAGCCTTCTGGAGAGATGGCTACGGGAGGTGTGCCCGACAAAACAATGCCTTGAAGACCTGGAATTTGATTCATCGCTTCTAGAACGACATGTCCGCCTAAGGACACTCCTAGAAGGACACACTCCTGCACATCCAGCGTACGAAGCGCTTGAACAACTTCTCCAGCATACCCTTTGAAGGTGTAGGTGGCTGTGGGATTTTCGGCTTTTTCGCTGTCTCCATGGCCGGGTAGATCGATCGCAATGAGGCGAAAGCCTTCCGTCAAACGTCGATCTTCCATCTGTCTCTTAAAGAAAAGGCGACTGCAAGAATTGGGGTGCAGCATGACTATAACAGGCTGTTTACTTTTAGGATTAGAATCCCAGATAGCTAAGCCCCCTACCTGATAGTGAACCCCAACGGAAGAAATTTGGCGCACGTCAATCTCTTGCGCGATGCCTTTTGCCTCGCGCTTCTCCAAAAACCATTGATGAATCGTTTCAGACGCAGCATTGGGCCTAAGATGCAGCCTAAAGGTCAAACCTGCCCCATTAGAATCGAGATCGATGACGGTAAACCCCTTCTTCATCTTGAGAGCCAATAGATCAGCCGATTCGCTTGAGGTTTCCACTGCATACCCGTCATATCCCTTTTCAATAAGATGCTGAGCTGTCAAAGCGCAAATTTTCTCGCCGATCCCTTTTCCAGCATACTCAGGATCGATCGCCATGGTAGCCTGATGGTAGACCTTGCCAGGAGGGGTTCCCTCATATTTTTCCATCAAACTCCACCAGCCAGCCATGACTTCCTTGAAGCAGCAATCCGATTGAAAGACCATTTGGATGAATGCATCTGAGAGGACACTTTTGCCATAAGGGCAGCCTATCGAAATGCCGACAATTTTGTCATCTGCTTCTGCGACAAAATAAGCACCCCCATGGCGGTTGACCTGCGCCATAGAGTCGGATGTATAGGCATCCAATACTGCGATAAATTTCTCGCGATGGGCTTCCTTTGTCCTCTGAAAAGCTTCGCGCGTGATTTTGTGGTTATTCAAAAAAGCTTTGGCTGTTAATTCTGTGATGCTATGAATGTATTGTTGAACAAATACATAATTAACTTCTTTAATTATTAGACCGCTCATGTATCCTCCTTTAGTTAAAAAGATGGATACAGAATAGAAAAAGTGTGGGGTGCTTAAATAGGGTAAATTTTACTAAAAAATTGCCTTTTGAAGATCTTTGTGCTCAAAGGCTGAAGCCATTCGATCAATTTCTACTTTTTTTATTTTCAGCTTAGTAGCTTCCTCACGCCATCGAGCTGTGACCGTTCCTACTTCGGTAATGATTCTTTTGGCATCCCTAGTGTCGAGGTCAAAATAATGGGCCACATCAACAGCTAAATCAAGCGAGGCCGTCGGATCTACAAGATCGATTGCGGTGGATAAAATTCTTGGTTTGATATCGGTAGGAGTGGGATTTAAATCATAGGCGGGAGATAAACGCCAACCCTCTAGGCCCAAATAAAGAAAGGCGTGATTGCGCAAATGATCATCCACATTTGAAATCAAAACATTAAACACAATGCGCCGCCATAGGGAATCCAAGTCTTCTTTAGGTGATGCACTCATCTGCCGGATAGCATCGGCAATTTCAAGATAGCTATGCATTTCATTGTCTTTTGCTGCTAAGACACTCATAGCGGAAAGAAATGGGATGCGGATATTTTTTTTTCTATCAAACCTTCGAGACAAAAGAATTTTTTGACGGCCAACTGTTTCAAGTCTCCATTCTGGCACTTTGATTCCGGCTTTGCTTGCCAGAGTAAGAGCCACAGCTTCCCATGCAATGATGTCTATTTCATCATCTTTGCGTGGAAATTTTGCTATTGCTAAATGACCGTCTTTGTCTTTTACAGAAGCTTTTGGTCGCGCTCCTCCCAATGAAGAACCTGGTGCTAGCAATAGTCTAAGGTCTTCTTCTGTTTCTGATTCTTGCATCACATGACTTGCAGCGGTGAGTAGTTTTCCTACTGAAACTAGTGGAGGTATGTGATTTTTGTCATAAGTAGTCAGAAAGGGGCCTTGATCCTCTCGCTTGAAACGCAGTGCTCCCTGCCGTCCTTCATCAGCGACCATTAATAAAAAATCGATTTCCTTTAAAGCGCGCGCAGTCCGTTTTTCTTGTTCAGCATTTCTCCTTTCAGAACGTCGCATAAGTAAACGGCCCCAACGATCTGGCGCTGAATCATCTATCCCGCCGAAGAGAGGTTTATCTGGTGACGCATGAAAAGAGCCCACGGCCAATTTTAAAGCAGGATCTAACGAAAAACGCTTGGGATGACTTAACCAGTCGCGGTTATATTCAAAAGACATGCTTTCTCGTCCATTACGTAAGCGACTCCATAGTTGGCCAACTTTGATTGGAATTCCTTCCAGATCTACATATACTAAAATGCCTTGTTCCACTAATCTCCCCCTTTTTCTTTGCGGGAAATTCGAATGCGCTTTGGCAAATTTTCAGCTTCTAAGCCCAAACCAATTTCATCATTTGTTGGGTCAGCTAATTCGACTAACCGTTCGATCATTCCTAAAATAAATAACACCCTGGCGTAAGCACCCAAAGAAACACCCTCATCCCCCCTTTCAATTTTACTTAAAGTGGTGCGACTAATAGAAGCTCTTTCGGCAGCAAGCTGCATAGGAATTCGACGACGTAGCCTGGCATCGCGAAGATCTCGCCCTAACTTTTTCAAAGCCCTTTTTACGGGTAAGGGGGTATTATTAACGTTCATCTTACTACTCCATATATCTGTTATTGTATAGAATTCTATACATTAAAGTAAAGGACAATTCAACGGGAGGATGCGCGAAGCGCATAGCGTGTTCTAGAAAAAGGTGAGGTTTAGGAAATCGCTGCAGCTGAGAAGGGTTTCGTATAACTCTTGCCTGCTGTTGCATGAGAGCTTGTTTTTGACGCTATCCAGATAATGCTCGACAGTTCGGTTAGAGAGATGGACTTTTTTTCCGATTTGAACGGCTGATAAGCCCTTCAAGAACCAGCGTAGGCACTCTTTTTCACGGGGAGAAAGCGATTGCAAGACTTGATAGCGCAACGGATCAATCTTTTTGAGAAAATCTCGGGCATTCTCGGCCCCAGTCAAGGTTTCAAAATACTGCGTGGGGGCATAAAAACTGTCGCCGCAGGTCGAGGAAATATCCACTGAGCATTTCTGCATATGGAGGATGGGCTCATCAGCCTCACTATGAAAATAGTGAATGAATTTGCGGAAAAGGTATAGATTGTTGATGAAACTGTTAGCAAGCTCGGGTGAATTATTGGCTGTCGCAAAGCCATAGCCTTCAGCCTTGCCTTCGCTCACATTCATCGCCATAAAAATTTGCGTAAAGTCGCGCAACTTGCCTTGCGTTTGGATATAATCTTTTTCTTTTGTTTTATCGGCAAAGAAAAATCCAGACTTTAATAAACTAGGATCTTTAAAATAAGGGTGACCCTTATAGAGTTCATTGTCGTAAAAAAATTCTGCAGTTAGGGGATTATTGCTGATATAAGAGAGCTCGCCTCGATCGTTAAGCGTATAATACCAAAAATTTTCAAGTCCAAAGCAATCCTCTAGCGGGGCGCAGATCCTCTTCATTTTTTTGTCATGTTGGAGTGTGGGCGTACAAATGATTGTTGATAAAGTCATACAAAAAATTTAGCAGATCTTCAGATTTAATTCAACCTTGTTCTTAATCTCAAAAGGGGCTATAGTATTCATTTTTAACCAGGAGTTCTAAATATGAAAAATAAAATCGCAGTTATCTTGGCCTCTTTATTGTGCTTTAGTTCATTGGCATTAGCTACCGATATGGATGACATTAAAAATGAAATCTCTTTGGTCAACAAAGAACTCAGCAAAGCCAACAGCGATATCCAGCGCAAATTGTTAAAAATGAGCGTTGGCTATTTGGAGCATAAAGTAAAGGCACGCGTGCACAGCTTAGAAGAAAAGCTCAATGACTACCGCGACTCTCTTGCGACGATTGACGAGCGTTTTCCCCCAGAAGAAGACGTAGAGTACAAAGAAGCGACAAAGAAAAGAATCGCATCCAGCATCGCTAAAGTGGAATACCGCTTAGGCGTAGCGAAAGAGATTCTCGGCGAAATCCAAGCCTTAAAAGAATCGATCTAAAATAAATAAGGGCCGCGATGGGGTTTGCCCCATCGCTAACCAAAAAGAGTAACCTCATCCCAAAGGACTTTGAGATTGGGATTTGTGTTCAGGGCATTTACCGGTTCGATGTCATCTTCATGAACAAGATTATTAGTTATATTTAATCTGGTTAGAGTGTCATTGTTTTTTAATGCCTCAAATAGTTTGATGATAGATTCAGGTTCTATGTCATTTTCTTCTAAGCTCAATGTCCTAAGTGAATGATTCATGCGTAGTGCTTGCTCCAAGTAACTCGCTCCCTCATTTTGGATGAGAGCCAAAGCTAAAGATAATTCCTGAATGGCATCGTTGTTCTGTAAAGCAAAGGACAAATGCTTAGCTCCTTCTGGTCCGAATTGGTTAAGGTCTAAATTTAATATCCGAAGAGTTCTATTTATGGCTAATGCATCAGCCAACATTTTAATTCCTGCTTGAGTAATTTGATTGTTTTTCAGTATGAGTGTGCTGAGACTTCGATTTGTTTGCAGCATTTGAGACAGCTGAGTAACTGCTTCATCATTTATATCATTATAACTTAAATCAAGAGTGGCAATCCTGGAATGCCCTTTTAGAACGGCTGCGAGAAAAATTGTCGCCTCTAAGCCAAGATTATGTCCCGACAGATTCAGATGAGATAGATTAGACAGTTTAGGAAGAATCGCTAGGATGTTTTTCGCACCATCAACAGTCAAATACGAGTTTGCAAACTCTAGCCTTTCGATCTTGTTATTTTGCACAAGAGCTTCTGCTAAAGGTCCTACATTCACTTCTGAAAGCAACAAATTGGAAAAATTTAAAACAAGCAAAGTGTTGTTTTCCCTTAATGCTGACGCTAGATTTTGGATGTCTTGATCAGTAGCAATAAAGTCAGTAACCTTTAAAGATGTCAGGGTGTTATTGGTTTTGATCATATCTGCGACAATATTGAGCTGTTCATGTACATTTGGTGAAGAGATTGGAGGGTCAAGCTCAAAGGAACGAATATCAGTTGAATAATCAAGAAGATCACAAGTACCTTGAATGACATTTAAATCATTAGTACTGAGAATAATCTCGTTGAAATGAAGTTGATGCGCCAGCAATTCGGTGAGGTGAGTGAGTTCATTTTCACTAAAAATGTGCATTTGTACTTGGGATCCCACGTAGCCTAGTCCAGTCAATGTCGGCAAGGCAAAGATTTTACAGAGTTCATGCAGTTGAGGTCGCTCTCTTTTAAATTTTTCCAAGATAAAGTTATCTTCTACGAATCCAGGGGCTGTGAGGATGCGAATTTGGAGCCAACCTTGATGGTGGGTCGTGGCGAAGTCGAGTAGAGCTGCCTTTTGTTGATTGGGTAGATTGAGAAGGAAATTTTCTGTTCGATCAAAATGTTCGATGCAGGCGTCGATCAGTTCTTGGGATTCACTTTTATCGGCAAATTCGAGTATTTTCAAGATGTTATCATCGGTGATATTGATCTTTTCCCCATTTTCAACGAAGCCATGCAGATTTTCTTGCAGAGCGTCATTTTCAATTGTTTTTTCTTCTTCAGCACCCCCACCGGCATAGTCAAGCGTGCGGCTGACAGATCCTAAAAGAAGCGTATGAAATTCGCGGTTGCCAATCGTCACAGAGGTGTTAGCTTTTGGAAAGATCTGCAAAAATTGCTGGATCGATTTGCGTATTTCTGGACTTTGTTGTACGGCAACAGGATCCATTCTGTCGAAGACCCATTCTCTCAGCTCCTCCACAGCATTTGGATTATTTTTAAAAATGCTTTTAATCTTTTCGGAATAACCTTGGAAATTCTTATCCTTATCCATCGACTTTGTTAGTCTTTCGACCTCGATGCGCAGGACAGCTAGGTCTGGAGGGCTATAAGGCTGAGGAACACCCGCTTGAGTTTGCATATTAATTCCCTAATTAAATCTATCTATTATTATTTTACTATTTCTAACATTTTAGTCGCTTTAATTATTAAATTAATAATATTACTTAGCCGCTGGGCAGTGTCGGGCCACCGAGGCTTGTCCCTGAGGGACGGAATGAAATCAGGTAGATCTTTTATGGGGAAAAAGGGACAATGCAGATTCTTGAACAGGAGGTGAAAGATGTCTAGCGAAAATCAAGCAATCTCAAGAAGCAACAGCTCAACAAATTTATGCATAGCCGGGTGTCCTGAGGATGTTACGATCGTGATGCCAGAGGATACAAAAAAGGTGGTGACGGCCGCTCCAGGACGTTTTGAAAAGACTCGCGAAGCCATCGGTAATCTTAAAAACAGAGCGAAGGAAATCTTTCACGATATGCCTTTGCCAGAAAAAATACTCTTGTGTGTTTTCTCCGTTGTAGCCTTTGTCCAATTCTCTCGACTCTTTAAAGATTTTGGTGAGAAGGCCTCTAAATCCTGCGACGCCTTAGCTAAAATCGATGCAGAAGTTGATACCAATCCCTCATCTGCACCCCTGCCCTACAACATGACCAACGATGATCTCATGCGAAGAAACAGCATCGTGACGTCGGCCAAAAGAATCGATCCCTCCTTGGAACCTTTGGTTTACGCGTGGCAGTCTTTGGATCCAGATGATTACCCAAGCATTGTCACGGCTATCGATTCTATTCACGTTCAAGTTTTGGCACTGTATGAAAAGGGCGGGTTAGAAGGACAGCGACGCAATTGGGCCGCGGGTCTTGTATCGCAACTTTCTTTGCATGGTACCCTTGCCAGAACAGCTTGGCGCACAGGGATTTCGCTTTCCAATCCCGAAGCGGGTAAATCAGGGACAAAAGAGGCCACCATTGGAGCGAACGTTCGCGCCGCTTATTACTTCTTTTCATTTAGCAAAGAAATGAATGCAATGAAACCTGCGCTGGAACATTTGGCAACTTTGTACAATTCTGAACCGCCTCTGATTCCACGACTCAACTTTCAAAAAATTCTGGTCGATCTTTTACATATCGCTTGTCAACGCAACCAAAAGTCCTCCTTAGTATATGAGCCGATCGCAGCTGTTACAGTGACTGTACAGACCTTGGATTTTGATCCTTACATCGGGAATTTGAAAAATCTCATCCTCAAAACCATCCTCGATGCCAAGCCAAAATATGTGCTGGATAACTATGCGCTTGAATTAAGAGATGACGAATATTGGAATGCCTGCAGGGTTCACCCAAGCTTGGGGAACTTAGTTTACGCTTGGCGATCCATCGATCCAGCCGATCACGAAGGTCAAGTGAACGCTCTAGAAAAGATTCAGAGTCATTTATTTGAGCTTTTTGAAAACGGGACGGTGAATTCAATTGCATCCAAAGTTCCCGCCTTTGCAGACCATATCTTTTCGGAATTAACACGCGAAAGAACGGCTTTGCGTACAGGGATAAACCCTTCAGACAAAAATATGTACATAGACGGTAGCACTGAAAGAGCGATATGCCTTCCCACAAGACAATGTTACTGGATGATGAATAACGAATATCCAGTGGCTTCAAATGACGATTTTAAAAACGAGTTTAACCATTTGGTGGGTCTCTACACAGGGACTCCGCAACGCATTAACGAAACCACTTTTTTAAGCATCGTCCGCGATCTGTTCAATATAGCCTCGATGCGCCATCAGAAGCCTTCCCTCGTTTATTATGCACATGGGAATGTCAGCATAGGCGTCTTGGATCTCACTCCCTGGACGGACTATATGAAAGACGCTCTGCAACGGCTACCAAATGCGCAATAGGCCACTCGTGAAGTAGAGGGTGGAGAGCTCTGCTAAATTAAAAGTGTAAACTGAAAATGACACTTTTTGGTCAAAAGTGTAAGGTGCAGGTTACACTTTAAGGGGCCGACGCTGGGTTTCCTTTGCCTTTCACAGTCATGCAAGTTAATCATCACTCACGGTGATGCGCCTCGAAAAGTGCTTCTAAATCACGGGAGGGTGTCTATATCAGAGACAGCAAAAAAATCATCTGTATGTTGCGAAAGCTCCAATATGACATCTTCAAAATGAATTTGCTCCTTACCCATGGCTGAAAGGAAATTATTCCATCTTTGTTGGGTCTCTCTGGTGTCATAAAATGCTGGTGTGAAAGCTATAGGACGCTGTAGAGAGGTTTTGCGATTTGCAAATACTTCACGGAGGGCAATATTTAGTTTTTCTGGTTTTATCTCATGATTCCTTAAGATCGTCCACAGATCGTAAAAGTCTTTCATTCGTGTATTAACAAGGGCAAGTTTTACAATAGATTCGAGCTTTTCAGCTATCACGGTTTCCAAAGTGTAGGCCAACAAGGCTGGTTCAGGCATTCCTAAAAGGGTTGGGTATTGAATCTTTTGAGGCTTAGGAATGATGACATCATTAAACCCGATGTCTATAAGAATGGGCATTTTTGTTGTGAACAACTTTGCTGAGAAACTGCTACTTATACCGTTGTAATCCCCACCTGTCTGCGTGTTTCGAAGAATGAGTTCTTGCGTGTCGAAAGTAATTCCATCCTCTTCACAGGTTATTCCTGACACTTCTGTGATTATTCGTCGTAAATTATCAAGCTTGTTAGATGTTCTCGCAAGTAGATCGATATCCATTGTGGCTCGATGATCCATTGAATTCCAAACTTTCAGCATTAGACCTCCTTTAAGGAAAAAATTCTCAGCATATGGGCTAATGCTTAGGCGGTATAAAAATCGCTCCATAGCATAGTAACGGAGAATTTCATCAAATGGTCGCTTTCTTTGCACTGATTGATTCTTTAATCGTTGACGTATTGACTCACCAAGATTCTTTTTTGGTTTTACAATTGTTTTATCCACTGACTATTGTCTCCATAATCGGTTTTAAAATCTTCTCAACACGAAATAATTTAGCATATTCAAAAAGTTTGTCTAGGTTTGTTTTTCTTCTCTGCCAGTACATCTTCAAGGCTTCAAGAACGACATCCATTCCAATTTTATTGCGGAACTTTACGCAGTCGACAAGAGTTTTTTCAACATCAAAAATCTTAACAGTGCATCCATCGATTTCATGTTCCTGTACTCCTGTTGTCAATAGCCTTTGGTTGTACCAAAAATAACGCATGGGGGGGTAAGAAATCGCAGGCTTGTGGGCTTGACTTGGCAAAGCAACATAGACGAAATGGGGAATTTGAGTTGTAATTTCATGGAATGCCAAAGCAGAAATAAGGCAAATAACCCCACTAGGAATCTTCTTAGCTACGGGAATAAAGTCTGGCAATGAGGGATCTGGCATTTCGATCAGCCGATATAACCCTCTGCTGACAACCTCCAAATCTCCCCTATCTCGAAGGGCATAAAGCTCTCGGCGATGCATGCCAAGTGCTATGGCCTCAGACATAGTGAGAATTCCTCCGGCTTTTCGGAATGCTGCTCTAGCTGATTCAAGCTTTGATGTCTTTCTCATGGTACAAATCTGCGGACTATTTCATCTATATCCGCAATATTGTACCAAAATCCGAGGGATGTCAAGTGAATCCTGTAAGATTTCTAGTCTGTGGCGGGATAGACCGCTTGTGAAATAGAGGATGTCGAGTTCGAAAAAGCGCTTGAGGGTCGTGCGTTCTTCCGATTTTTTGTTTTTTTCAGGGTGTCAATGGCCCAGGGTTCTTTCAGACGGCCAAATCACCGGAGTAAACAGGATTTATGCTTCGGGAAAGGGGTATTTGTCACGTTTTTTAATAAAATATGTGACAAATTTTGCGACACGCCGAAGGCTAGCCTACTATGGAAAGGGAATTGTCGCGACAGTGTCGCGACAATTAGCGATTAAAGAATTGCAGACGATGTCTGCACGAATTAGCTGGTCAACCTGAAATTCAATTAGTGGGCATGGGTGATCAATTGTCGCATCACTGATGCGACAATTGACATGGACTAAGCTCCAATTCTGGGAGAATCAACCAATGTTTTTTATTCCTCAAGCAAGGAAAGGCCGGGGTTATAGCCAAGCGGGGAGGAAGATTCTTAGCTGGTCGATAAGCCGCTTGGATATGGCCGAGGCCTTTCTTTGAGTGATGGGGTGAAAATTGCACCGGCTCCAGTGCAAGGGCTACCAAATGCGGGATAGGCCGCTCGTGAAGTAGAGGGTGGGGAGGCGGTTTTGGAGGATGTAGGTTTCGAAAAAGCGCTTGAGGACGGCGCGCTCTTCTGGTTTTTTGGTTTTTAGCCACTGTCCAAGGGTGTCGATGGCCCAGGGCTCTTTCAAGACAGCCAAATCGCCCGAGTAAAACAGGACCAGGGCAATGGCAGGGATCGCCGCAGGGGTGGCTAACAGCTTCTGCCTGTCGTAAGGAAAGGGGGATTTCCAAGCAGGTTGCAACTGGGTCGTCAAAAACCAGATCTGGCGTTTTGGGGGGATCCGTTCCTTTTGCTCTAAGCAGCGAATAAAGAAGGCCCCATCTTCCATCGAGCCAATCAATACCCTCCACTCTTTATTTTCATCATGGATCAGCAAGAAATGATGGACCGGCTTGCGCAGGGAATCAAACAGACTCGCGCCGCTATTACAAGTATAGGCGAAGTTGCGCGTGACCATGATCCTTGCATCAAACGCCCCGTTCATAAATTTCTTAAGCGGAAAGATGTTAGGCGTCTCCACGGTGGCAAATTGGGGTGAGAAAAATTCCCGCTCAGTCAAATCGACTATCTCCGCTGCGTCGCTTTCAGAAAGGGAGTTCCAAAGATCTAGATCTTGATTCTCCTGATCCTTTTCATGTTCACTCAACCTCGTACGCTCTTGCTGCCTCATCTGCACCATCGTTCCGTCGGCATTCTGAGGAAGCGTTTGTCCCACCGTCGACGTTTCCCACTGCTTGGGCACTTCGATCTTGGCTTGCACGCCTTGCTCGATTGTCCACTCGATGATTCTGGCGAGCTGCTGGTCGAGGATTTCGAAATCGCCTCTAGGCAGGGTAAGGGGGCGCAAAGGTTTGAGCAATTGCTCCTTCACCCACTGCAGATAAGCCTTGCGATCGACTTCCGCTTTCCCAAGCGCATACTGCATATACAAGTTGACAGTGATATCGCGCCTAAACAGCATCCCGCACTCTCTAAACACAGTGGCACGAGTCAAAATATTCGCGTAGCACTTGTCCAGAAGATATTGTTGAACGAGGTTGCTCAGCTTTTGGAGGCCGTAGAGGAAGTTAAGACGCTCTTTCATCTCGGCAGACTTAAGGTGCGCAGAGAGCACAACATCGTGGATCAACGGTTTTTTCTCTCCACGCGCTAGGATAGAGCTCCTTGGCACTGCTGTAAAAATGCGCTGGTAAAAATCGAGCAGCCGCATGCGTCTATCCCCCTGCAAGAGCTTGTAAAGCATGGTCTGGTCGCTGAAAGTCGCGATGGCAATGGCGTCGGCAAGTTGATGAATGTGAGTGCCCGTGATGTGATCCTGATCGTAGTAGGTAAACAACTCCTCTTTGCGGTATTTGGTGAGGCGGCAAACTTCCTCGATGTCCAAGCTAGGCAATTCGACGAACGCTTTCGTCGCCACATGCATGCAAAAGAGCTTGCTCGTTTTGTCATCAAAATAGAGAATTCCTTTGAGGTCAGCATTGACTTTCGGCAGCTGCTCACATAGCAACTGGGCTACTTCGTAGTTGAATTTTCCACGAAAATAGCAGCCGATGTCGATAAGGGCGTGGAGCCGCTTCTTATCCTCGTCACTGCATTGCAGCATGAGATCGCGGAACAAGCCATTTGGCCCATCTCCCACCAGATAAACCTGCGGGTTTTTGCGGACCAATAGGTCGATCGTTTGGCCGTTGGTGCCAGGGGCGAACGACATTTTGACCGTCCTGCCTCGATAATCCATCACAGGGGCCATCAGCGGGTGTTCGAGCGTTGCGGAAAAGCCCGTGGCATGCGCTGCCGCCGTAGCCGCATCTTGCCCTGTACTGGAAATCACATGTGTGTACAAGTCGAACATCTGAATCGCTTGACGGCTTGCGTATTCGATGATGAGAGAAATGGCGGGATCTTCCTTCAAGTTAAGGATGCGCATGACCTGCAGCAACATTTCGCGGTTATTGAGATCGCACTGCAAGAGATCACAGCGGCATTGATGCTGGGCCATCAGCTTATTAAAGAGGAGAAGCGTGGGAGCATTCTCAATCTCTGCCTTTGGATCATTTGCAGAGCGGCTGAGATATTCTTCTAAGACCACTTGTCTAAGGTGCAAGATAAAGCTACGCATTTGGTTTTCATTGACCCCTGCGACCATGTAGGCGATAAAGGTATTGATCATCATGACAAACGGGTCGCTAAACTCAGAGCCAATGGCGGGTTTCATGTTGGCAACAAACGGGATGGAGATGGGAGGGGCACCTGGCTGATTGGCCAGCCCGTGATGTTCAAAAACACCCTTAGAGAGGGCGTCGCTCAGCCAATTCTCGGCCAGCATCTGATGCGCTAAGATGGCGTAGTCCGCAGCGCAGGGAGTATCGATATGGCCTTCCTGTTTCATGGCGTGGTACTGTTCTGGAAGCGCTTCTGTTTTCTTGGTCAAGTAACGCTTGATCGCCTGACAATCGGCAGGCAACGCGAGCAGAGCTTTGATCTCCGCATCCTCTAACAGCGCATTGACGACCTCATTGCGTAAATAAATCCATTGCGCCGCGGTGAGCGTATCTTGCTGATTTTGCTTTAACTTTAGCAGAGGATTATTAGGAGAGAGCGGATCTTTGACCTTCAAGGCGAGTTTTAGGATGGTTCCTGCCAGCTTGCAGTAGCCAAAATCGAGGTGCGTCACCATCCCGTAAGGCATATTGAGTTCTTTCCTGGGATCCATCGCTTCATGCACTTCATCAAAGGTGAATAATCCCCTACTCCTCATCAGCTTCATGATATCTTCCAAGGTCGAGACGCAATAGTTTAATTCATCCAGAGTATCCTCATTCTGCGGGGGATTGTCTTCGAGCAGCATGCACATCTTGATGTATTTGGTGCGCAGCGCGCGAATCGTTTCTACCGTGGTGATAATAGTGTCGCGGTTGCGGATGGCGCCCTTTAACATCCTCTCCATGCTATCCAGATACTCTTTTGTAAAATGTTCGCCCCGGTCATCAAAGTACAGCGCATGCGCCCTCTGGCCAAAGATTCTTGCTGAACCGCGACTCATCTCCTCTAAGGCTGTAGGGAAAAGATGGGTCGGATAGACCATGCAGGAAAGATGATAGCCATCGGCCTTGCGCAGGGCGAGCTCGGGTCCCCAAGCAAAGGATTTGCCTTCACCCTGGAGGGCTTGTACAAACAGGTCGGGATATTGCCCATCGACTTTGCGCAGCATCTCCTCCAGCTTTTCCACTTGTTGTGGCCGAAAAACAATCCCTTTGTAATATTCGAAAACCAGCAACGCTTCTGGATTATCGCTGCGAGCAGCGCTATGTTCGCTTTGCAGCTTGGCATGGATCTCGTCGATCAGGCCTAAGCGATTTTCGGTTATTTGATCGAGAATCTGATGGTTGTGGTGATTGCGAATGGAGACTTCAAGGTACTGGCCGATCGTGTGAAAGAGTTGCTGGATGGCTTGAGGATCTTGAATACCTGTACGCTTCGCAAATTCTTGGCTATCGCGATGCAAGAAGAGGATGATGCAAGTATCGAGATCGAGTAGGCTCTTTTTACCGCCGCCCACTTCTGTGCGTAAGCTAAGATCGGTTTTAAGCTGTCGGTTGGCCATCTCCAGGATCTCGCGACGCAGCATTTCTGCGGAGATCACCTCTTGCCCTCTCACATAGGCTTTGAAAGCTTCTATGTCTCTCACCTTTGCGCTTTGGGAGACGTACTGCTGGTTTTTTTGGAATCCCTCCTTGTAATCCCGGTCAAGATCGGGATGCGCAGCAGCAAAATAGTCCTCCACAAATGTGTCTTGATGGGATTCGGCGGGCGACGGTGAAAAACCAGGATAGAGTGAAACATGGGGACGATAGCATAAATCAGGCTCATGGCAGTGCGCAGGGAGCTGCTCATGCCGCTCAAAAGGATAGTATTGAGCGTCCACTCTGGTTAGTAGAAGGTTTCGCTCACTTCGCAAGTAGGTGATATAGGTCCTATTTGAGAGGGTGCCAGAGAAACACATTTCGACTTTCTCAAGATTTTTAGGGCTAGGTTCTCTTAAGTGCTGCAAAAGCGATTTAGTAAGAGGAGAGTCCAGATCTTCAAAGACGGCAGTGAGGAATACAGCTAAGGTAAAATGATGATCGCTGAGACCTTTTCTCAGATTGATTTCGCCTGACTTAACGACGGAATTGACATAGCGCGACATCGCTTCCATCTGCAATTTCAGCCTAAGCTCCAAGGGTTGAGGAAGATTTTCGGTTAGGATCAGTTCCAAAAGGTAGTGGAAATGGCGGGGAAACTCTTCGGTATAGCGACAAAGAAAAGGAGGAAAATCCTGAACCGCATTGCTTTTTGCCTTTTCAAGGGCCGCAAAAACGGCTGAAAGGTTGCTTCTTGCGACCGAATGGCGCTCTTGTTGCTCATAAATCCCCTCATCTCCCTGAAACTCCTCTTGCCCCCCTAAATATTTCCACTGTTCCCAAGTCAACAAATTTTCTAGGCGCAGCTCATGGTGCACGTTTTGACGACGCTTGAGATAGCCTTGCAGCAAAGGGGCAATTCTTTCATCGTCAAGCCCTTTTAGTTGTACGACATCCCAAAATTTGACAATTTCTGATGTGGTGCTATAGGCCGATGGAAGCATTTGCGGTTTCTTCTCTGCAAGATCCTCTTTTTCGACTTTATAGATCTTAGGATAACGCGTGAAATTATCGCGCACGATCCAAGTGGCAAGGAGGACGAGGGCATAGGCGTGGGGATCGTGGTCGGGTCCTGATACCTGATTATTCAGAAACCAAAGCAATAGCTTTAATTCTTCCTCATTAAAGCGGCGAAAAATGCGGGCAGAAAGCAAAAATTCCTTTACGCGAAGGTAATCCTCAGCTGACTCTGCATACTGAAACAAAAGATGAGCCAAAAACAAATTATGGGAGCATTTTGCTTGGGGAACTAGCGCCCCATTTTGTAGGTTAAACTTCCAAACAATGGCGTTTTCAAGGGCGTAGAGGTTGCTGCCTTTGAACCGAAAGAGATGGGGAATCAAGACTTCCTTTTCGCCTCGATCCGTTTCTAAGAGGAGAAAATGGGGAAAATACCTGATGCCATGCAATTCTTGGTTAGGGGAGATGAAGGAGCGGCTATTTTTGGTCGATGCGAAGCGATCCTCCGCTTCTCTTTTGATGAAGATGATAGGGTCACCCTCTTCATCGCGGTAATTATGGAAATCGAGTTTAAGGTGTGACTCATCCTCAGATTGTCCCAGCAAGGTGTAAGGGCAAAAGTGCCCAAATAGGCCTTTTGGCATCCACTGCAGGCGATACCCTTGGAAGAAACCTCTCGCATCGATATGATGCGCCACTTTCATGTCTTGATGCGAAATAAGCAGAGATTCCCCTGAGCCATCTAGGTTGACCCATAAACTACAATTGGACCAGGCAAGAAGCTGATTTTTTTTGAAGGCTCCTTGTGCAACGTGGGTATTATGCGGAAGGCCGGTGCAGAAAAACCAGCGCCCCTGATACCGCCTGCAGACCACCAAGCTTTTGGGGTCTTTGGGATCGAGAGAAAAACGCGCGATGCCAATGGCGTCTTCAGTTTCGTAATACTGTTTTTTCATTGTGCCCTTGATCAGGGTATCCTGGCTTTCCTTCAGTCCAAGGTGCGCTAGAATCAAAAATCTATGCCAGTGATATTCGGTGGGCAGCGAAGATACATCTACAGGAAAATCATCGCAAAACACTCTGGTCTCTACGGGATCGATGACATAGCGACCATTTGAAGAGACCCAGGTGTTGCCGTTGCTTTTACTCCATGTTGTCTCAGGAGGGGTGCGTATTTCATGCAACGCCAAGATCTTGTTGAAGAGGGAGTGGGGAAGATCTTTGATGGCACCCATTTGGCGCTCTTCCACAACTGCAGTTGAGCGAAAATAGGTACTAAAACAATGCGTCGTTTTACGTAAGTGGGTTTCAAGTGCGCGTAAAGTAAAACGACAGAGGATAAATTCCACAGCTTCTTCTTTAGTCAACTGGAATTGCAATTGATAGCTGTCCAATAAAATGGCATGCAAGTAGTACTGCAGAGAAGGGGAAGCATCGGACCGGCTGATCCATTTGCGTAAAAGCTCGCGCTGTCCTTCCAGTTTTGCTTTTGCATGAGGAAGGGCTTTTTCACCGATGAACCAAACGAGACAGCGCACGTACTGCTCATGCAAAAATGCAATCGTTTCTAAGCGCGACCTTTCTTCAATGCGATGCGTAGCCTTAAAAGAGTACTCCCCTATGGCCTTTTCAAAGAGTGTCACCAGTTGGTAGGCGATCTCAGGGTTCTTTTGGAGGGCGAGACGCAGTTCATTGCGGCGGAATAATACGGCCCAAAAGACAATGCGCGCATCGGCTGAGGTAAATAGTTCAGGCGATTTGTCAAACAGATGAATTAAAGTGGCGATTTGCAACCCTCCCACGACAGCTTGAGCACTCATCAGTTCTTTGTATTTGGGTAAGGAGAGCAAAATCGTGAGGTTTTGGTGAAGGCCATTGCAACCTAAGAAAAGTCCCTTTTCGTCACCATTTTGATACAAGGTAATATTGCGCCAGGCAGGCTTAAACTGACTTCCATGATTTGACAGATGTTCGAAACATTCTTGCGCGCACGACTCTTCGTTTCCTTCATTTCCATCATCCGTATAGACTTCGAAACTGGCGACAAAGGTCAGTTTTTTTTCCTCTTCATCCATTTTGAGAACACAAGTGGCGTCGATGTTGACGCTAGACCCATCCGCAAGGAATAAACCACAGGAGTTGTAGGCGACGAGGGCCATCGTCCTTAACTGGCGATAGTGGGGGTGTGCGAGATAGAGGTACCACCAGGTGGCACGCCATTCAGATAATTCTACATTAACACCTTCCTGTGTGCGGTCGCATTCCGCTCGATACGCTGCGTCGGCTAGATGCCAATCCACAGGGTGAATTTTGGCAGCATGGGCACAGGCGTAATCAAAGTCTCCCACGAGATGACCCAATTGCATGACGCTTGCATCTTTTCTATCCTTTTCATAGTCAAAAGCCTCTCTCACCCATTGATCGTTGAAATCCATGAGAAGTCTTTCATTCTTGCGAACTCCTAGGGCTTTCTTTAGATTTTCCGCATCGATTTCCAGTTGATAATTGAGGCTAGGAGGAACTAGGGAGTTATTTCTGAAAAATACTTCAAACAAGCTCATATCGAGAAAGTAATGATCGAGTCTTTCATCCCCTTGGAAACCTAAATGACCCTCCAGAATGCAGCCAATTTGATAGGCAGCAAGCAAACCGCTATAAGTCCCCAACATCACGTGTGGAAGGCCTTTTGGGCCCTTTAATTGGCTGTAGATTTTGGATAAGTCCTGTAGGATTCTTTCGCAATGTGCCCTGCAAATTTTCAATTCTTTGAGAATGGCTTGCTTTTGGGAAGCATAGTCCGGATGGAAAAAAAGCCTTCCTAGCTGCAAGAGCAACTCGATTAAATACTCCTGTTCATCGCAGTCGTTGGTGTCACTCCACGCGGCAAAGGAGGCGAGGGTGTTAACGAGATGCACGGCATCTACCGTCTTCACGTCCAGTAACCAAACAGGGAGAGCGCTGCTGCTATTTCTTTTTATAGGAACGCCCGGGGCCTCTTCCGTCATAAGGCGAAGCATCGCTTTGCTGTCGATGCCGTCTAATTCTTTAATTAGACGCTCATTTAGGGCCTTCGTATCAATATTGGGGTCGTTACCCATTCTAAAAGCGCCTAATAGAGATCTCGGCGCCCTTATTCGTTGGTTGAGGATATTTTGCAGCTGTTCCAACCGTTCTATCATGCGCGCATAGAGGCCCTCATGCGGCTCGGGAAACAGTTTTTGACGATCGAGCAGCTTTTTGACTTGCCGAAACAGATTGGGGAGCCCTTTTTGCAAATGGATGAAGTGATCTTTTCCAAGAAAGGGTTGCTTTTGGTCGGCTGTCAGCAAGGTCTCAAAGGCGTGATATTCGATGAGATGTTTCAGGAGTTTAAATTTAACAGGTCCCAGGAGGATCAGGCTGAGGGCGAGGAGCGCTTTGAAAGAACAAGTGCCGCTGAGCTGGGATTCGACCTCGGCTGTAAAGGCATTTTGATTGCAACGGTAACGTTCCAAGAAAACGTAAAGGTCATTTTCATCAAAACCTCGGCACAGGCCGATGAGGTTTTTGTTCTTATCCCTGGTGAGGAGATTGGGTTCAATGAGATGTCTCCAAAAGAGAATAGGTTCAACCATATCTTTTGGAATAAAATAGGTGCGCGTGACCCTTTGGAAGGTTTTTGCGCCATCGCATTCATTTTGGTGGAATTGGCCTCCCGCCCCCGTGTTGATGACAACGAGTTGCACCCCGGTCTCTTTGGGGAGAAGCAGTCCGACCATAAAATGCCCGGGACCCGCCTTGGCTTCCCATCCTAGCGGGATCAGCAAGGGTTCAGTCGCTACGCTAATTCTTTGCACCAAGTCGGCGATGTAGGCATCGAGAGCAGCCACGAGGTTTGGATTTGCCAAGATTTGATAGAGGGCTGCCCCCTCGTTCTTAATGCTTTCAAGCCCCTTCAAAAAGGTAGCGAAATTTTGATTTTCATCCAGCCAGGCTTGTAATTCGGGATACTTTTGATAGATAAACTGAAAAGCGACTTTGAGAAAGGCACAAGAATCGCACACCTCGTTGCCTTCTAAGCCCGCATTTTTGCTATCTTTCATTCCGAGAAGATAGCTATCCCCGATCAGATTGGCCAGCCGCTTATGGGTGAGATATCTAAAAAATAAATTAGCATAATCAGGTGGAGGAGTGGGTGGCTGTTCAACTTTAGCTTTTTTGGAGTCTTCGGTTTCTACTGCTGCTGGTTCTGTTACAGGTGAATGCGTTGCTAAATTAACTTGATCAGCAGGTCTTTTATTTGTAACTGTAATAATATTCATTGTAGCGCATAGTTTATCAAAACAGCACTAAAATGTAAAGATAGAATGAATTAAACCGCAGGCGCTGGGATAAGAGCGTGCACAGGGGCCGGTTGTTGTTGCGGTTCGCACATTCTTTTGCAATATAGGGAAAGTTCGCTTCCCAATATGGCTCCTGAAAATAGTTGGGCTGCCAACATCGTGGCATGATATTGCGTTAACGCAAGGAGGGCGGCCGAGGGCACCAACACTATCCAAGAAATCTCGCGGTAGCGATTAGTCAGATTTTTTCTAATCTCCTCGGGATAAAAGGCCATGCCTGCCAAGAACGCGACACTCCAGGCGGTCGCCTTGTGGTAATAGCAGTATCCCGTAAGGATGGCAAAAGCTCCTGTGACGATCACGCGTTTGGGGCCCCAAGCGGGGTTTTCGTTGACGTTTTGAAGCCTAGCACGGTCTGCTACCCAGCTTCCAAAGTGCGCGCCAATGAGGAAGTTGAGCGCTACAGCCACGACGCCATTATGCGTCAAGTAGAGCAGTCCAATGTTGCAAGCGATTAATTTCCAAGACATTGAGCGTATACGACGGTCCAGTTCTTCCCACACTACGCCTTTTAGCACGGTGATCCCAAAGGCGAACCCTAGGGTCCAAGGGAAAGAGAGGGTCCAGTAGCAGTAACTATTGAGAGCTGCCAAGGCTACCGCTGTGACGACGGCACGGGTGGTGGGACTGTTGACTACCCGCTGGACTTGGGGATAGGCGTAAGCCGGGAAGTTTCTTAGCTGTGTCATAGCCGCTGCGAACATAGGCAAAACTCCTCATTTCGAGAGAGGCCACTATAGCGGATCTTTTTGAGGCTGGCAAGCGGAACTTGACTTCCGATTCCTAATCACTTAAATATCAATGAAAAGGCAGTCCACCTATGAAAGACGACCTAAGCGATTTTAACATTTCAAAGAAAGTCAAAGAGAAGCTCAAAAATAAAAAATTATTGAAAAAAGAGCTTGCCGCCGGGAAAACCGCCCAGGAAATCATGGGAATCGACAATGAGACGATGGCTAAATTTTATGGGGCTGCCTACAGGCTTTTTGAGCATCAGCGCTATGTCGATGCAGCCAATGGATTCCTGTTCTTGGTGACCTTGAACCCTTACAACCACGAATACTGGCTGGGCTTAGGCATGGCCACGCAGATGAATAATGATTTTGAAGCGGCTGTCGATGCTTATGAGATGGCAGCGATCTGCGAGCTCGACAACCCCATTCCCTATTTTTATTTGGCAAAGTGTCTGTTTGCGATGCATGACCGCGATAGCGCGAAGCAGGCGCTCGATCTTGCTCTGGAATACTCGGAGGACCGCCCCGATTTCGAGCAGCTGCACAGTCAAGCCCAAGCTGCGAAGGACATCCTCGGGAAGTCATGATGATGCGCAACCTAAAGCACATAAACAGGATGAGGCGGATGAGTCGGATAGGAAGGATGGTGAATGGCGGTTGGATGGTTGAATGGCGTAAGGTAGGTAATGATTTCCGGTAAATACGATGGTTTGAATAGGGTTAAACTCTGAGATTCACTGTGAATATACTGCGAAAGGGATTAACCTTTAAAAAATTTACTTACCGCCATTCAACTGTCCAGCCGCTATCCAATCAATCGTATTATCGCAAATCAACCATCCAACCGCCCTTCAACATCCTTCCGATCCGACTCATCCGCCTCATCCTGTTTAAAGTGGTTTAAGTTGCCCATCAACATTTCCCCTTTTGCTCATCCTCCCGATCTTGTCAGGGGTTTTGGGGCTGATCAGCTACAGGGGCAGGAGGCGGAGGTACTACACGCGGTTGTAGATTCACCCATGCCTCACCGAGGTAGGCGCCGAAGCCCAAACCCATGGTGTACCAGAAATTTTGATAAGCGGCGATGCAGCCCGCGAAAATGCACACATTGCGCAGCGATTTGGTCTCCGTCCAGATCCATTCGATCTTTTGGACTTGTGCGAGAAGGCTTTCTTTGTGAATGCGCCCAATCATTCCCACGGGCACAAGAAAAAGCGTCGAGACGGGGGAGTTGAACAAGATGACCAAGAAGATGACACCAAGAACAAGCTTGTTGATCTTTTGGTCTTGCTCGCGCAGTTGCAGGTAATAGTCGCCGACGGCATGTTTCGCCATCGCGCATAAGTCAACAGCAGACAGCATTGCACGATCAAATGCCTCTAGACCATCGCCTAAGTGGACTCTACCGCCTGCCATATTAGCTCCTCGAAATTTTTTGCTTTAACAGATCATTCACAATCTGCGGGGAAGCCTTGCCGCGCGACAGCTTCATCACTTGCCCCACGAGAAACGCAAAAGCCTTGTCGCGTCCCGCCTTAAAATCCGCCACCGATTGGGTATTATCCGCCAGTACCTTGTCGACCAGCACCTCAATTTCACCTTGATCGTGCACAGGCTGATAATCAGGGTTGGCAGCGACGATAGCCGCAGGGTCTTTACCCGGGTGTTCGACCATCTCATCGGCCACTTGTTTAGCAATGCGACCCGTAATCGCGTTGCTATCGATCATGTTGACCAGCTTGGCCACATGCTCTGCGGGAATGCCCGAAGTTACAAGCGACTTGCCTGTATCTTTAAATCGACCGGCAAATTCAGTAATTATCCAATTACATAAACTGCGCGCATTCTTACTTTCTTTTAAACAATTTTCGAAATAATCTGCAAGTGGTTTATCACTTACTAAAACAAATGCACTATCCGGTGCTATTGCTAATTCGCGAATGTAACGGCGCTCGCGCTGCAGGGGAAGTTCGGGGAGGGCCGCGCGAATTTCTTCGATGTAGGCATCGGTCAAGATGATGGGCACTAAATCAGGCTCTGGGAAGTAGCGGTAGTCATCCGCATACTCTTTGCGCCGCATGAGGATGGTTTCTTTTGTGTCGGGGTCCCAGCGATAGGTCGCCTGCTTGATGATTTCACTTGGCGGCGTGTCGGTTCTTTGCGTGTATTCGCGGATCTGCCGCTTCACTTCAGCCTCGATCGCCATTTCCATGTTGCTGAAGGAGTTCATATTTTTGATTTCGATCTTGTTGCGAAACCCCTTTTCCCCCACGAGGCGCACCGAGATATTGGCATCGACGCGTAAGGAGCCCTCTTCCATGTTGCAGTCGCTTGCGTCGATGTATTGCAAGATCGCCTTCACAGCCATGGCATAGGCCGCAGCTTCTTTGGCAGAGTGGATGCAGGGCTCTGAGACTATCTCGACGAGGGGCACACCGGCGCGGTTATAGTCCACGCCAGCAAAGGTGCTAAAATGCTTAAGCATGCCAGCATCATCTTCCAGGTGCACGCGGTTGACGGCAAAGGATTTCTCCTCACCATCGACCTCGGCGATGACGGTGCCCCCGATGATGATCGGCTGGTCGAACTGGGTGATCTGAAAATTGCGCGGGCTGTCGGGGTAAAAGTAGGACTTGCGGTCAAACTTGCTGAACTTCGCGACGGTTGCATTTAGCGCGCAGCCTAGCTGGACGGCCTTTTTGATCGCTTCCTTGTTTAAAACCGGCAGAGCGCCTGGCTGACCCGTGCAGACCTCGGTGATATTGCTGTTGGGTTCGTCGCCAAAGTGGTTGGGGGCTGTACTGAAAAGCTTAGACTTCGTATTGAGCTCGGCGTGGATCTCCAGCCCGATGATTGTTTCCCATTGTTGTTGCGCTGTCATATTTTTTCCTACTTAGCGAGTTCAGGGATGGCGTTGTGGAAGGGCGTTGCCTGCTCAAAGGCATAGGCCGCTTGAAGCACTTGGCGGTCGTGCTTTTGTGGCCCCATGAGTTGCAGTCCAATCGGCTTGCCATCTTTCGAAAACCCTGCCGGCACGCTGATAGCGGGTATCCCGGCCAAGTTGCTCGAGATGCTGTAGATATCGGCAAGATACATCTGCAGAGGATCCTTGATGGCCCCTATTTCAAAGGCGGGGTAGGGACAGACAGGTGTGGCCACGAGATTGCACTTTTGGAAGGCTTCCTTATACTTTTGAATGATCAGCGCGCGCACCTTTTGGGCTTTTCTGTAATAGGCGTCTTGATATCCGGCTGAAAGCACATAAGTCCCGAGCAGGATGCGTCGTTTTACTTCCGTGCCAAAGCCCTCTTCTTTGGAAAAGTCGTACACTTCTTCCAACGTTTTTGCGCGAGGGGAGCGCACCCCATAGCGAATGCCATCAAAGCGAGCAAGGTTGGTCGAGGCTTCGGCTGTCGCTAGGATGTAATAGGTGCCTAAAGCGTACTTGAGGATGCTAAGGTCGACATCGACGATGGTGGCACCGAGGCTTTTTAAGACGTCTAGGGAGGCGTTGAAGTTCTGTTTAGCGTCGGCCTCGAGACTTTCTAAAAACTGCCAAGGCACGCCGATTTTTTGCCCTTTGAGGTCTTTGGTGAAGGTTTTGACATACTCTTCCTTTGGGGCGTTTAGACTGGTGGAGTCTTTCTCACAGTGGCGTCCGATCACTTCCATCACAAGGCCGGTATCCGCGGCGGACAAGGCCAGCGGGCCGATCACATCGAGGGAGGAGCCATAAGCCACGAGGCCATAGCGAGAAACACGTCCATAGGTAGGCTTAAACCCGATAATGCCACAAAAGCTGCCTGGCAAGCGCACAGAGCCGCCCGTATCGCTGCCGAAGGCGATAGGACAAAGGCGGGCGGAGACGGCTGCCCCAGACCCACCTGACGAGCCACCTGGCGTGCATTTTAAGTTCCAGGGGTTGTAGGTTTTTTGGAGCGCAGAGTTTTCGTTAGAAGACCCCATCCCAAATTCATCCATGTTGGTTTTACCGATCAAAATCGCATCCTCTTCCTCCAAAAGCCTGGCGACGGTGGAATCAAAGGGCGCGCGGTAGTTGACCAAAAATTTTGAGCCGCAAGTGGAGAGCTCGCCCTTGGCGTGGATATTATCTTTAAGGGCCATTGGGATAGCTGCTAATTTGCCTAAGGACTTGCCTGCGGCCTTTTTTTCGTCGAGTTCCTTCGCTTTTTTTAAGGCGCGCTCGTCGAAGACGGAAAGAAAGGCGCCAATCTTACCGTCTAGGCGTTTGATGCGGTCGAGGAAGTGCTGTGTGATGTCCACTGCGGTGAATTCCCCTTTGAGAAACTTGTCGCGAAGCTCTATGGCTGTCAATGTATGCATGCGAGGGCCTTATTCTTATGAGGATTTCATGACGGGCGGTACGCGGATCAGTCCACCCACATGGGAGGGGGCGTTGGAAAGAAATGCCTCGCGCGGAAGGATCTCGCCGACTTTGTCTTCGCGGGTCACGTTGGCAACCTCTTCCAGGACTTGGTAACAGGGCCGAATGTTGGTGGTGTCGATTTCATTCAGCTGTTCGACGTAATTGAGGATGCTCTGCAAATCCTGCAGAAGCTTCTCTTGTTCTTCTTCTGAGCAATCGATGCGAGAAAGTTCAATTAAGTTGACAATCGCTTTTTTGTCTAATTGAGGCATAAGCTTTAAGTTTCTCTTGTGATAAAAGTGTAGGTTTATGATACCTTGCGCGTAAAAATTAAGCAAGTCTAAGAGTCATGCCCGCACCAGCCACCCTCGTTTGGTTTCGCCAGGATCTTCGCCTCGAAGACAACCCTGCTTTGGATGCTGCTGTCAAAAGGGGAGGAACGGTCATTCCCGTTTACATTTGGGCGCCTGAAGAGGAGGGCGGATGGGCTCCTGGTGGTGCAAGCAAGTGGTGGTTGCACCATTCGCTTGCCAGTTTGGAAGGGGAGTTGCGCAAGATCGGATTGCAGCTGGTGATCCGGCAAGGCCCCTCCAGAGAACAGCTAGAGGGCATTGCCAAGGCCAGCGGTGCCAACGCGATCGTTTGGAATAGGCGCTATGAACCCTGGGCTCTGCAGCGCGACGCAAAAGTCAAAAAGGAGTTGCATGCCAAGGGGTATGCGGTGGAGACTTTTAACGGCAGCCTGCTCTTTGAACCTTGGACGATTTCCAATAAGCAAAATAAACGGTTCCAAGTGTTTACACCGTTTTGGAAGCACTGCTCTTCGCTGCCACAAGAAAAGCCACTAAAAGCTCCTGTCCAAGCACTTGGCAAAAAAATAGAGTCGCTTCCTTTGGAGGAACTTGGACTCTTGCCGCGCATTCATTGGGATGCGGGCATTGCGAAAGCGTGGGAGCCGGGCGCTCCACATGCGAAAAAGAGTTTTGATGCCTTTCTGAAGGAAAATATCCTGCAGTATCACGAGCTGCGCAATCGACCCGATTTGCCAGGTGTCTCTCGTATGTCGCCCCATCTGCATTTTGGCGAAGTGTCCCCACGCATGCTCTGGAGGGCTATTTTAGAGAAATATAGCGGGGAGGAAGAGGGGGTCGCCTGCTATCTTAGGGAGCTCGGCTGGCGCGAGTTTGCTTATCATTTAGTCTATCACTTTCCTAAAACTGTCGACCGCCCCTTGCGCGAGGAATTTGCCGCATTTCCTTGGAGAGAGGATGTCAAGCGGCTAAAAGCCTGGCAGAAGGGGATGACTGGCTATCCTATTGTAGACGCTGGGATGCGCGAGCTTTGGACGACTGGCTGGATGCACAATCGCGTACGCATGATTGTCGGCTCATTTTTGGTAAAGGACCTGCGCATCCACTGGTTAGAAGGCGCTAAGTGGTTTTGGGATACGTTAGTGGATGCTGACATGGCTAACAATACCCTTGGATGGCAGTGGGTGGCTGGATGTGGAGCTGACGCGGCGCCCTATTTTCGCATTTTTAATCCTACAACTCAAGGCAAGAAGTTCGATCCGGAAGGCGCTTATGTGCGCAAATGGGTGCCTGAGCTTGCCTCCGGAAAAACCTATCCTCACCCCATCGTCGACCATAAAATAGCGCGGGATGAGGCATTACAAGCTTTTAAACAAAGAAAAAAGGAGACTTATGCGTAGATTGCTCTTCGCATTCATGTTGTTTGTGTGCTTTAGCACGGTTGAAGCTTACACGAAGCCGAGTTCTATCGAAGAGAAAGACTGGGAGAAATTACAGCCCTACCTCTTGCCAGAAGATCATCCAGCCAAATCGGCTCTCGATAAAATTTTTCAGACGCGCGTTTTGAATAGCTACAAAAGCTTTAACGAGGCGGGTTTTTTCTACCATGAGCGCTTTAACCGGACGATGATCGTCGCGAAGCATCCCAAGCTAAAGGGTTATCTGATCAAGACTTACCTAGATGTCCACGGCACCAAAAGCCCCGATTGGTTCATCTGGAAGCGACGCATCGTGGGGGCGAAGCAGATTCAGGCGACATTGGATAAGCACAACTATAATCACATCATGAAAGTGCCCAAAAAGTGGATCTATTTCCTTCCGCCAGAGCCAGCTGCGACCGGCCCCCATCCCGTCAGTTGCTTCCTCGTCGTCGAGGACATGTATATCCTAGATAGCAAAGACAACAAGAAGAAGTATCGCACGGCGATGAACAAAGAAAGGCTGGATGCGCTTTACACGGTGCTAGAGGAGAATCAGCTATGGGATTCCACGCTGATCTTTAATATTCCTTTCAGCAAGGATGGCAAGATTGCCTTTATCGACACCGAGCGGTTCAATAGCACGAACCACAAGATGCGCTACGGCCGTTTGACAAGCAAGTTCCCTCCCAACATGCAGTCCCACTGGACCAAGCTCATCAAGCATAAATAGAGGGGACGCGAAGCGCTTTTGGGTGCGGTCGCTTGCGATCGCATCCAGTCTAGAATAACCCAAATGACTTCAGCTTCTTCTCTGTCTCTTCGAGGCTGACGTGATGGATGCCATTAAGTCCCAGACCTTCAGCTACTTGCACAAACATCGAACGGTCATCGATATAAATCACTTCATTTTCTGGAACATACGCCACATCGAGCGCCAAGCGAAAGATATCCTCGTCAGGCTTGCGAAAATGCACAAAGCAAGAGGAGATGAAAAAATCGACAAACTGCGCGAGTTTAAATTTTTTAATGCGATACTCATTTAATTCGCGCGCCTCATTGTTTACTACAGCGATTTTCAGGTGATACTTCTTCTTGAGCTTCCGAATCAAATCAAGCATGGGGGGAAATGCTTTCGACTGGGCAAACATAAATTTTTTAAAATCGGCTCTGCTGAAGGTGCGCTTTTCGTAGAAGACGACGCGGTCTAAGTACACGTCCAAGGTAATCTTGCCGATTTCATAGGTGTCGAAGGTCATGCTATGGCGCGCATTAAACTCTTTTGGATCGAGTTTAAACTTGGTCGCAGCAAGCGCACGCGCCTCATGGTCCCAACCATTGGTGAGCAAAACGCCGCCTACATCCAGAAATAAAGTGGTTATTCTTCTTGTCATTAATTTTTTTATTTAGCATTTTAGTAGAAAAACAAAAAGTAAATTATGCTACCGCCTATCACAAGCTATTATGGGCCACCGATTCCTGATGTAAATCCTGAAGGACGGCCCGATTCACATGAACTCAACACTAATGAAACTGCTTCAACAGGAAATCTAACCTTTCCTTCACATTCCAATCTAACTTCACACGAGAACTGGGGTAAGTTAAACGCCGCTTCTCAACAGATTGAAAGCGATCGAGTTGCCGTCGAAGAAGCTGTTCATCGTCGTGCCATTTCATTTTATCATCAACTGGCACAAGCGGAAGGAACCGGTCTGCAGTTTATGGTCGGGTATGTCTCACAGCAAGCTGTAAATGAACAAGCTAAAACTTCTGTTTATAGCGACCTAACTGCTGAGGGAATTGAAATTAGAAAAGAAGCCACACACACGTGCTCGATTCCCTGTTTGTATGCCTTCCCGCCTGGGGTTTCCTGTGAGGATAGAAAGCGTGGTTTTATCTTTTTAAAAGGGTCCGATGTATCGGGATTTTGGAATGCAACCGTGGCAATGGATAAACGCATTAATCAAGGTACAGACAGGCAGTTCGATGAACATATAAATCCCTTAAGAAAAGTGGGAATTAGACTTCTCAATGCGGTTTCCATGAGACAAATTACTCCGGAACAGGGACTTATTTTATTTCTAGAGGAGTTTCTGAAGAATGCAGAGCAGCCACTCCCATCAGTTTATACCCCTGAAGCGCATGCTTTAGCCATATATGGGCAAGAAGTGCGCAAGTTATTGACCACTTTAAAATGCCAACCGCACCTTTTTGCCGCTTATTTGAACTTTCGCATGCGCAGGGAAGAACCCTTCTCAATGCAACAGCTTATGCTGCGCATTCGTTCCAAGATTTTTCAACGCACGCAGCAAGCTGTTTCCTTTCTCAAATGCGTTGTGCATACACAGCGAAAACTGTTGAGTGAAGGCCGCAGAATAGATGATTTAAAAGGAAGATTTAACAGTTTAATCTGGCAAAACTTTCAGAATCCAATCGATCAAAAAGGCTTTAAGCAATGCTTGAACGTTCCCACAGGCACTCAATCGACCTGTGAAGAGGATTTGAAAAGTGAAAGCAAGGCATGGCTAAGAAGTGCAAGTGTGTTTGTGGACCACGCCATACCCGAGCTTAACCTTTACATCGCCCGCGTCAAAGAGCATGTAGCGTTTCAAAATCAAGCTTATCTCGATGCCTGGATTTCTGCGCATATTCAAGCTTTTAGATCTAAGTGCATGCATATGGATCAAAGAAGCTTTGACTTGCTCCTATTTAATAAACTAATTGGACGTGTCCATTTCTCCATTGCAAATAGGTATTTTCCCATTCTTCTTAGAAATTTAGAAGTGTTAATCCAAGAAGATGCTAAAAGGGGATTTTATCTAAGTCAAATCAAACAATACCTAAATACACCTGGCGCAGATATTAGTTTAGCCGCACAGCGATTAACGGATTATTATGGTGACCTTGACTTAGAATTTAAAAGCGAGTCTTTTGCCTATTGCTTGAGTTGGTTAGTGGGAAGAGAGCCCTGGGAGGCTTTTCTTGTTTTTTTCCCTTCTCATGTCCAGCAGCTTAATTATGCAATCGATCTTCTTCGAGCAAACCCAACCATTCAAGAGAAAATTCAATCTATTCGCATTTTACAAATGCAATATCCCAATGATCCCAATCTGCTCTATCATATTGGAATTCATTTAACAAAATTGAATGAAATATTGCAGCAAGTCAAGCTAGATTACAAATATTATGCAATCGCTGTTTTAATCGGAATGCAAACGGGCTTAACTTACGAATTCATCAATACTTACATTAAACTCAATACGATTGATAGTGAAGCGCGCCTAGGTTCAGCCCAAGTGTCGGACTTTTATAATGCGATAATTAGAAAGATGCAATTGTGTACGGATCCTCGTTACTTATCGGCACAACTTTTAAAAGAAACAGATGATTTTCACAGCCGGTTAACAGTGAAGATTGGTTTGGGCAAGAATGAGCTTATTTTAGATTATCTGCAAAGAAACTTGGCTCCGCATGAATTCAAGTCCATTTGTCATCATTTCCCTTCTGATATCCATCCAAAAGCCAATAAAGGGCAATTTACAACAGCAGATACAGCTCGAGCGAATGCTGTAGCCAATCTTTTTTCCATTAAAATGGCTGAAATGAGGCAAACGGAAATTGCGCTTAGAGGCCCGACGATTCAGCAACTGCGTATCGCGAGGGGATTGTCTCAAAGTGCTTTGGCAAATCGCTTGCGCAACTTCTTTGCGAATGGCTTTCCTTATCAACCCTGCAGCCAGTCGACCATCAGCAGAATTGAGCGAAACCTTAGAAAAGTCGCAGATATTTATGCAGTTGCGATTTGCGAGGTGTTAGAGGTGGATCGCGCACTGCTATTGTCACAAGACTTTGCCCATTCTCATTCGCAAGGATTGGATGAAGAGCTTAAGAGAGTCTCTGCGGTCACTCTTGTTCACGCTTAAGGCTCTAAGTTAAGGGCTTTTGTGGTTTGCGCGGAGGGGGTAAGCGGCGCCCTTCTTTAGGAAGGGAAGGAAGATCTTCCGCAAATTTGAGGGATTTGCCTTTGGTTTTTTCGTCGAGCTTGTCAGTGCTGCGGGGAGCGGCACTTATTTTATTTAGCTCGGCATTATTGATCGCTTTCGCTTCATTGGCATCGACCTCTTTATCCATCGCAGCCATCTTATTCGCGTTCAACAAGGCTGTAAGCTCAGCATTTTTTTTGTTCGCTTCTTTAATTTGATTATCGCGCAGCTTACTTTGGAGGACTTTTTCTTCTTGTTTTGGCAATGAAAGGGATAGATTGTCCTTTTCATGAATGGCTTTCAAATCTGCATAAGCAGCACCATCTTGCTTATCGATATTTACAAAACCCTTATCGCTAAACACATAGCGTTCTTCGACAATTTTGGTGGGATCCTCAAACAGCGAGCCTGAATCATTTGGCGCTAATCTTGAATAAATAACGACATCCGGTTTTGATTCATCCTGTCGAAAAATAAAGGGATACCCATCCTTTGTAAAATTAAATTTTAAATCATTTTCAAGCGCTGAAAATTTTTTGGCTGCTTGTTCTTTTGTGAGTTGAGGATTAAAAGTTCCTGCAGTTGTCAATTCCTTCAGCTTCACATCCATCTTTTCCAGATGGCCCAAGTCGAGCTTGCATCCGGGCAATTTAGAAATCGCTGCTTCTAATGTGGGAAACGTACCCTGATCGGTTTTGTATCCATCCTTGGTGATCTCTACTTTGGCGCGTTTTTCGGCGTCTTTATCGTTCGCAGTGGGTTGCCGTTTATAGCAGATCGTGTAGACGATGGAATCTTTTTCTGCGCTATAGGCACTATTTTTACGGATATAATAAGTCCCTAAGGGAATTTTGGGATTATTTAAGGGAGTTTCGCCTCTAACCCTGCTGAGGATTTTATCTTCAAAATTCTTTTTAGGTGAAACGGGCTGAGCTCCTCCCGGAGGCAGACCCATTTGCCCTACTCTTAGATCATTATTCATAGAACTAATTATAACAAATAATTATAATAATTGAAATTTAGCCTACAAATTGGGAAAAATTGTAAAATAATAGTAAAGTTGGGGCGGCCCGGGCGGCGCGTGGGTGGAGGTATAAAGCCTCGAGAGTGAGGTAAAACCTTGAGGGTAAGGTGATAAAGACGGGATGAAACCTCCGAGGGTGCGGGGGTAAGTCTCAGGCATGGGGATAAAACCTCGCAAAGAAGAAAATTTTAGGAGCTAAAATGCAAAGTCAAGCGGGCGTACCAGGCGTCAACAGGCAGCCACATTTATCAGACGTTATCATTTTGCATAATGAAGCGGAGCTGCTGCGCGAAGTCATGGGCCGAGATAATAATTTCCGGGGCTATGCGAATCTGATCGAGTCGATTTTGAAGGTGAGTGAGAATCCAGTCGAGGATTTGCGGGAGCGCGTTTTCGATCAAATGGACCCCACAGCAGTACAAAAGAGCCCCGAAGTGCGCAAGTCGATCCAGCAATTCCTGCAGATTTTTCCTAAAGCCAATACCTCGGTGATGATTGGAAATCGAGAATTTCACACGCTTCTCTTAGGTTCTGTTAGCACGACCCTAGGCTATATTTCAGGAGCTGCCTCGGGAGGTCCAATCGTCGATGAGGAAAAGCTGGCTCCCAGATTGCGTGATGACCTGTACAACTATGTAGAAAAGGGGGAGCCATTCCCGATCACCGAAAAGAACTTTTTGTACGTGCTCGAATTCGCAGAAATGAATGAATCGCAGGAGCTCATCGATGCCTGTCGCGAATTCATTGATAAAAAAACAGATTTTCTAGAAAAACTCCCCAACGATAAAAAAGCCGATCTCCTGGATTTTGCCACTACGCGTCATCAAGGGTGGCTACAAATTCGCCTCCTTAAAATTGACTCCTTCACCCAAGATAAAAAAGTTCTGGCGCAGTTTAAAAAAGAACGCCCTCACCTGCATCAACTCTGTCAAATTGCAGCAACACATGACTTAAATTATTCGGAATCTACTCTAATCATGCATGTCTTCAATGAAACTCGTTTTGCCCAACTGGCTGAACTGATCGTGCATCAACTGCATATAGATAATATCTTGCTCAGTACCAATGATTTAGTTGTCGTTCAAGACACATGCGACCTGATTAATCTTTCAAGTGATATTAAAACATTTCTGTTTAGCCCTCGTCAAACTCAAGCAAATGAACAACTCGATGTTGTTTCAAATATGCTCAGAAGCAATAAAACCTTGATATCTTTCGCGGGGATATCTTTCGCGGGCGGTGCAATTGAGACATCTAATCCCGCCATTCAAAATCTAGCTTCTGCATTAAGTGAAAACTCAACACTCAAGGATATATCTCTTGGGCATATGTCTTTTTCGGAAGAAGGTGCAATCGCTCTTGCAAAGGCTCTCAAGCAGAATAAAGGCTTAGAGGGCCTTAGTTTTAGAAATTCCTATTTAACCCCTGCAGGAGTCGAAGCCATCATTGCGATTCTTGGCGAATTGCCTCAACTGTCAACGTTAGATCTGTCGGGAAATAACATCGGCTTAAAAGCGATCAATTTGCTGGCAGCTGCCCTGGAGAAACATCCTGGAATCACCTCGCTAGATTTGAGCAACAACCAAATAAATGACGAATGTGCCGCACGCCTTTCTGTCACCCTAGAAAAAGATCGAGGGCTTGAAGAACTTATTTTGAAGAAAAATCAAATCACTGCGTCAGGAATAAAAATATTGGCCGATGCATTGGCGACAAATCAAACTCTTGTGAAATTGAATTTAAGTAAAAACCCCTTTGGACCAGAAGGAGCGAGGCATTTGGCCGCTGCTTTGCAAAAGAATAAGTTCCTTAGGGAGTTGTACATGGCACACGCAGGTATCCAAAATGACGGAGCAAGTCATCTGGAAGAAGTCTTGCGTCAGAATAGTTCTCTTAAAACATTGGATTTGGAAAGTAATGAAATTAATATCGTAGCTGCGGCAAAACTTCTTGAAGCTTTAAGAGATAATAAAGCGCTCTCCAAATTATTTATAAAGTCTGATTTTATTGATAGGGAGGACTTTGAACACTTGAGCACACTGATAATAAACCCGAATCTCACTATTCCTTTGCGCAGTGATGATTGGTAGGAGGAAATATGCAAAGTCAAGCGGGCGTTCCAGGAGTTCCGAGCCAGCCACCTTTATTAGACGTTACCGTTTTGCATAATGAAGTGGGGCGGTTGACGGAAGTGATGGAGCGCGATAACAATTTCCGTGGCTATGCGGCACAGATTAAAGCCATTTTGAAAGATAACCCGAATGCTGTGAGGGATCTGAGGGAGAATGTTTTCGATAAAATGGACCCGGTAGCGGTGCAAAAGAGTCCCGAAGTGCGCAAGTCGATCCAGCAATTTCTTCAAATCTTCCCAAAAGCCAATTCCTCTGTCACCCTCGGGAATCGGGAATTTCACACACTCCTTCTTGCAGCTACCAGCCCCACTCTAGGATATGCTGTGGGGGCTACGACAGGTGTGGGTCTACTTGAAGAGAGAAAATTCGACTCCAAATTGGAAGAAGATCTGTACGATTACGTTGAGAAAGGACAAAAGTTCACAATTACCGAGAAGAACGTTTGGGATGTGCTCGACTTTGCCGATTCAAATGAATCGCAGGAGCTCATCGATGCCTGCCGGGAATTTATCGATGAGAAAGATGGGCAAGATGAGAATTTTTTTAAAAATCTGCCCAATAAGGCCGAGAAGCTTGATTTTGCTACAAGACGCCACCAAGGCTGGTTGCAAATTAGACTGCTCGCAATTCCTTCCTTTATTCATGATGAAACAGTTTTAGCGCGTTTTGAAAAGGAACGCCCTCACTTAGCAAGGCTTTGTGAACTCTTTAAATCGCCAGAACTTGAAGGTTTGTCAGATAGAGGTTCACATGTAAAAATGTTAATTCAGTCACAAAATGATGTGGAATATCTAAAGCGATTGATTACGAATAAATTTTGTATTGATGAAATCCTGCTCAGTTCTTTTAATTTAAAAGTGATTCAGGAAACGTGTGATCTTCTTAACGCTTCGAGTGATATTAAGACGTTGCAGTTAAGCTTTATGGGCGGGGACTCGGATACATCGCTCAATATCGTTTCCAATATGATCAGAACAAATAAAACATTAATATCACTTGAACCTGGTCAAATCCTGGTATCCGATGAAACCCTCCAAAATCTCGCCTCCGCTTTAAGTGAAAATTCCACGTTGACTGATCTAGATCTCGCCTATGTGACGATGAGCGACACGGGTGCTAAAGCTTTTGCAGCAGCTATTGTGGAAAATAGAGCTCTAGAAACTTTAAGTTTTCGCCATTCAAGTTTAAGCGATGAAGGGGTTCAAACCGTTATTGGAATTCTCGATCACTTGCCAAATCTTTCTAACTTAGATCTATCAGGGAATAACATCGGAATAAACGCCGCAACCCAGCTTGCAGCAGTATTGAGGAGGCATCCGAACATTGCTTCTCTCGATTTGGAATACAATCAAATAGATAATGAATGTGTGACTCAGCTAGCTGGGGCTTTGGAAAATAACCGATCGCTTAGGGAGCTTTACTTGTCGGCTAACCCCATCACACTTGCTGGGATTCAAATGTTGGCGGGAGCGCTAGAAAGAAATAACACCCTTCAGATATTGCATCTAGGTGGCCTTAAGTTGGGTTCGGATGGTGCTAACGCCTTGGCGCTTGCGTTGCGCCACAACGATAGCCTAAGGAGCTTGTATTTAGATAATACAGGTATTACCGAGGAGGGAGTCACTCAATTAGCTGGCGCCTTGCAAGTGAATCATGCGCTTGAAGCATTGAGCTTAGAATACAATCAGGTTGGATTTGATACCGCCTCTTTGCTTTTGCAAGCTCTAAAAAACAATCAGACGCTTAACTATTTGAACCTAAACCATACAGGCCTTGCAGAATATGAAATCGAACTTTTGCAGGAGATGGTCACCAATCCAAATTTACGGATCGAATGGTTCCATATTGGTCTAGAAGGTTGAGCAAGGAGGTAATATGCAAAGTCAAGCAGGCGGTCCAAAGCCCCATTTATCCGACTTCATCATCTTGCATAATGAAGCCGAGCGGTTGACGGATGTGATGGATCGCGACAATAATTTCCGTGGTTATGCGAGCCAGATTAAAGCCATTTTGAAAGATAACCCCAATGCTGTGAAGGATTTTAAGGAGAATGTTTTCGATAAATTGAGGGACAATGTTTTCGATAAAATGGACCCGGAAGCGGTGCAAAAGAGCCCCGAAGTGCGCAAGTCGATCCAACAATTTCTGCAAATCTTCCCAAACGCCAATTCCTCCGTGACGCTTGGCAATCGGGAATTTCACAAACTCCTTCTTGCAGCTACCAGTCCCACTCTAAGATATGCTTTGGGGGATACAACAGGTGTGGGCTTATTTGAAGAGAGAAAAGTCGACTCCAAATTGGAAGAAGTTCTGTATGCCTACATCGAAAGGGGAGAGAAGTTCGCGCTCACCAAGGATAAGGTTTGGGATGTACTCGAATTTGCCGATACCAATGATGCGCAAGAGCTTATCTACGCCTGTTTCGAGTTTATAGATAAAGATAAAGAGGTTTTTAAAAATATTTCTAACCAACGTAAAGCCGATCTGCTGGATTTTGCCACAAGGCGCCATCATGGTTGGTTGCAAATACGCCTTCTAAAGATTCCTGATTTTATCACTGACAATGAGGTGTTAGCTCGATTTGAAAAAGAACGTCCGCACCTTAAAGTTCTCTGTGAACACTTCGCTTCTAACCTTAAAGGCGTCACTCAGAAAGGCCCAGTGTTGGAAATGTCCGTAATAGATACAAATTATTTGGCAGATCTCAGGCTGTTGATTGCTAATCGACTGCACATCGATACCGTTTTTCTCGCTTGTAACGATTTAGAAGATGTCCAGGAAGCCTGTTTGTTGCTTAGCAGGCCAAGCGATATTGGGACATTGAGGCTTAGCTTGTATTCGAAAAATGTCAATGAGGCGATGGATCTAGTCTCGGAAATGCTAAGCCGCAATAGAACATTGACGTCTTTTATTCCCAATTCCTGTGATTTGACGGATCAAACAGTTCAAAACTTAGCTGCAGCTTTAAAGAAAAACTCAACATTGCGGTATTTGGATTTCTCCTCTGTCATGATGTCTGACAAAGCAAGACAAGCTTTAGCTGAAGGAATAAACGAGAATTCAGGTTTAGAAATACTTCGATTTCAAAACGATTTTGGCGAGCTTGGGGCCAAGGCATTGATCAGCCTACTTAAAGATCTACCCAGTTTACGCACACTAGCACTTGGAGGGTGTCTTAAGCTAATAAATGTGACCAACCTGCTTGCTGAGGAAGTCGCCAAGCATCAGAGCCTTTCCTACTTGGATTTAAGTCACAATAATATTAAAGATGAAGGAGCTGCACGTCTAGCAGGGATGCTAGAAAAAAATCGCGTACTCAAGCAGCTGATCTTGGACAACAATAACTTGACGCCTGCTGGAATCAAAGTGTTAGCCGATGCTCTTCTTGTCAATCGCACCCTTGAGGTTTTGTCTTTAACTAATAACAAAGTGGGCTCAGAAGGGCTTAAGGCGCTGGCCAGGGTTTTAGAACAAAATCGAACGCTTAAAAGCCTTGACCTAACATTTACAGGAATCGTCAATGATGACTCTCTAGAGGCACTAGAGACGGCTTTGCGTGGTAACGACTGCCTTGAAGAATTGAAAGTTGCGAACAATAGCATTCGATTTGATGGCGCCTCAAGACTTTTGGCGGCCCTTCAAGATAGGATTACTCCGATTGAATTAGATCTCTATGGTAGTTTTGATGAAGCGGATATCGAAGAGTTAGCTGCACTGAACACCAATCCAAACGTCACCTTAAAAACGACCTTTTTTTGAATCGATGGTTGCCTTAGAGGAGAAAGCGTTTACCGCCGGCGAGTTTTGTTCCGTGGTGGCGCAGTTTGTTGATGGTATTCTCGTCGAGAAGATGCAAAAATTGGGCTTTGTTTTTAACTTTTTCGTAGGCCTCCAAGCAATCTCTTGCCTCAAGTCCGAGACTTTGCAAATAGGGTGCAAACAGCAATAATTGCACAATTTCTTTTCCCCATACACCCATGGGGAGGCTTGACCATTGAAGATGCCTTAGACTGGTTAACGGGGACAAGGGCGGGAGAGGTTGACCTAAACAAGAGCTGGTATTTTGAAAAGCCAGGGATACCAATTGCGTTGCATTAGCAAAAAGGCGGGGCATAGACGCATAATGATCCATATCAATGACGACTCTTTTGAGCCCTTGTAAAACGCTTGGAGGGTCAAAGGCATCTACTGTAATATGCACATTGACAGAAAGATTTAAATAGGTCAGTGCGGTTGTGTGCGCGAGGAGAGGTGCAAGATCCCGATCTTGAAGATTAAGAATTTCTTTTAATTTTAGCTTTTCCAGAAGAAGGGGTTTTGGGTTGCGCTTAAATGTGTTGAGAAGGCCTTGGAGTTTAAAATTTGGAAATCTTTCTACTCTTAAGTTTTTTAGGCGCCCCAAAGCTCTAGGGTTATTCAAATCTAGGCAGCTTCCCGTTAAGTTGCTTTGAGGTGCTTGCTTTGGTGAAATTAAGGACAGAGAGCGCAATTGGGTGAGTTGTTCTAAGGCCTGCTGCAAACCGATTTCAGACAGATCGGAGAATTGTAGATTTTGCAACTTTAATTTTGATAAGCGCTTTAACGAAGTCAGCGAGATATCAAAAGAAGAATTTTCTAGGCTGTGTATCGCGCTGAGTGTGAGGTGGGTGAGATAATGCGTGCCGCTGAAAAGTTGAGTCAATTCAAAAGTCGAGACAGTGACGCAATTGAAATTAAGGCGCGTTAGGTTGGTCTTTGCTAGTAGATTGCTGAAGTCGCCGTCCTTGATTCTTATGCCGAGGAGTTCTAAATGGTTGAGCCGTGAGGTCAGCTTAAGGACTCCCAAGAGGTCGGTCAAGGGGAAATAAGTACTTGTTATCGTCAGCTTTTCTAATTGCGGCAAGGGGATAACATTGTCATTCTTAAATAAACTCTTCGCCTGAATATCTAAGGAGATTAAGTTGGGTGTACCTGTCAGGAGATTCAACGTTAAAGGATCTAAATAATCACTTCCTAGTTTAAGTGTCTGCAATTGTGTTAAAGGCTGAATTTGTTGACAGCCTACTGAAAGGCAAAGGGGACCAGCATGGTAAACGCGTTCAAAGTTTAACTCTTCAATCTGCCCTGCGTTTCTTAGCACACTCTTGAAAGCCCCACAATCGAGGTCTTTATTAAAAGAGAGACTTCTTAGTTTAGGATATTCTTTCATCAAGGCAGAGAATTCGCTAAAGAATGTTTTGGGATTGTACTCAAAGCGCAAGCTTAGATTTTCCCCTTTGTGGGAGGGATTCATTGCTTCAAAATAGGGATGAAAAAGAAAGAAATAGTGCACTTGGATGCGAAAAGCGCGCTCAGTAAACAACTTCTGAATGATGGGAACTTTAAAGAAAATCGTATGCCAATATTTGCACACTTCTCTTAAAGTAAGAGACTGTGAAGAGGGAATTTTCTTGAAGATCAGCACCCACAAATCGACGACAGTCAGCGAAGAAGAGTGAACTCTCTCTAAATGTTCAGTGGCATTAAAAGTTAATAGCTTATTATTGCTGTTTAGTTTATCGCATAACATTCTGAATAGCATAACTAAATTTTAGTTTAATTACAAGCTTTTCAAAAGGTTCTTGGAGCCCAGGAACCAGGAGGAAGGGTGGGAATGGAACCAGGAGGAAGGGTGGGAAGATAATTCTTAGCTCTAGGCAGGGGCGGTTAAGTGCTGGAAAAAGGGGGCGCTGATTTGCTGCACCTGTCTGTCTAGAGCGACTTTTAGTCTTAACATCAAGGAGGGATCGCCAATTGCGGCGGCATAGTGGAAAGGTCCGCGGTTTTCTGCATCTGTGCATGAGACCCGGGCTCCTGCCTCGAGGAGGAGATCCAGGATTTGTGAGTAGCTTGCCGCCAAACTCTCTCGCCCTGCTTCCGACCATGGTGTGTCAGAATCATTTTTTTCATGGGTGGCTATGAGATTATGCGTTTTGAAATTTAAATGCTGACGATAGCCATTTTCATAAAAATTTAAGACGTAGGTTTCAAAGGTCCCTATTTTTATCCAACAATCTAAAACGAATAAAAGAGCATTGCGTCCATTATATTCCGCATGATCAAACGGAGTTTCGAGTGACAAGAGTTTTGGCTTTAACATCGCTTTGACAATTTCAGTGCGACCAAATGCCAAAGCACTCTGGAAAGCGTTCATAACCTGAACATCATAAGACATGAAATGAGCATCCAATTTAAATATATCCGCCGCAAGATGCGTTTGATTCCTGTAAATCGCTTGGCGCAATAATGTGATTGGCATAAAGGCACAGCTGAATGCTAAATTGTTTAAGCGAGTCAAGGCTGCTAAGTCAAATCGCCTCTGGTTGAACATGTCTTCTTCGTCACCGTGGTCGTAATCCAACTTTATAGCCCTTAGATTAGGCCTTTGCACCACCCAGTGTGAAAGAGAATCGACAGCAATGCAGCGCAATCGAGTAAGATGAGCTAAAAAGCCCGGTTCTTTTAAGTGGGAATCTAAACCCAGGGCCTCAGAATAGTTTAGATTTTGAAGTTGAGGTAAGGCTCTTATTAAATGATCGGTTGTGAAATGTTCTGCATTTCCCAGCCGCAATTTGGTTACATTTGATAAGATCGGCTGACTATCATCAAACCTAATTGGACCATCAAACTTTAAGGTTGTTAAGCTTGTTGTTAAAAGACTCGTAATAAACGCTTTATGCTGATTTCCCCCACACAAGAGTTCTAATTCTCTAAGATTGGGAATGGGATGTTCTAATGCCGGCAAGTTTACACGGTTGTCCAATCCCACGCAGAGTGAGGAAAGTTTGCTCAAATGATGTAAACCTGCAATGAACCGCATGTCGCTGGCAGGGTTTATAGATATTCTTAAATCGGTAAGATCTCCTAAGATGAGGGGCAATCCTGGTGGAAGGGGTGGCAATGGGCAAAGTGCTAAAGAGGTTAAAGCAGTAAGATGGGTGGCCTGGATCGTTTTTAATGGATTGCTAAAGCCATAAGAGACCAACTTTTTTAGGCGGTTTGTTTGATTCACAGCTTTTGAGAAGTCACTAGCATTGTCACTACCGGTATCCTCGATAATAAATTCTTCAATATCAGGATATCTTTGAGTAATCGACTCTGCTTCCGCTACGTCTTCAGGAGTAGTTTCTCTACGTATAGAAGAAAATGATAACTTTTCCCCAATATATTTTGGGTGAAGAGGGCCTAAGACGCGCTTGCCATTGGGAAGTTCGCCCTCTTCTGGCCTTCGTTTATTATTTTGCGCTACAAGTGCTTGTGGCGGCCATTCTCCAATTTTATGCATTGCCAAATCCCTCAGAAAATAGGGGTGCGGTGAGCTGCTGAACTTGTTTGTCCAGTGCCACCTTAAGTTTGGTCGCCAATGCTAAATCGCCAATGGCTTTGGCAAAATGAAAAGGTCCCCGCCCCTTTAAATCCATGCAGGAGACCCTAGCTCCTGCTTCAATAAGGAGATCTACAATTTGTGCGTACTTTATCATCAAACTTTGTTCTTTTGTGTTTTGCCAGCAAACCAAGACATATAAAAGAGAGTTTAGCTTAAATGCTGTTTTTTCAAAAGGAGTTTCGAGGGATATTAGATTCGGCTTTAACATCTCTCTGACAACTGCTGTGTGTCCACCAGATAAAGCCTCCTGAAAGATCTCTATCAATTGGAAATTATGAGGATTTATATCATTGTGGCATTGAAAGAGGTCCGCAACAAGATGGGTTTGGTCGTTAGCAACAGCTTGACGCAATAAACCGTGTGGGAGAGATGAACAACGCAAGTGCAAATTGTTTAATCGCGTCAGAGTGGTCAGATCCCATACGGCTTTATCTAGATTTGTATCCTGGTAGTTTTTTAAAGAAAGTTCTCTTAAAAACGGCTCATGTTGCACCCATTTCGAAATAAGGGTAACAGCTGACTCAAAGTTTTGAGTAGACAAGCCTCTAAGATGGGTCAGATTTCCCAAAAAACCTACTTCGTCTAGGTGTGGTGTTAAACTAAGAGCCTCGCACTCTAGAAATTCTAGAGAAGGCATCACTCTAATTAGAGGCGGGGCTGTAGTATTGTTTTGATCTCTCTCACTTACGCTCAATTGCGTTACACTCGGTAATACTTTTAAGTCATTAAAGGGAATATCTCCCAAAATTTGTAAGCTGGTTAAGGTGGATGAATCTAATAAACTCTTCGCGAAGGGCAGATGCTGATTTTGGATAAGTACGAAGGATAACTTTCTAAGGCTTGGAAGGGGGTATTTTAAAGCTGGTAAGAGGACATAAGAAAATTTGATAGTGAGCGATGAAAGTCCTGTTAAATGATATAAACCCGCAATGAATTCCAGATTAGATGCGGGTTTTATATCAAACGATAACTCGGATAGTTTAGGCAACAATAAGGGCAATGCAGGGGGAAGATCGTACAAGGGGTAAAGCCGTAACTCGCGCAAAGCGGTTAGATTAGTTCCTTGAAGGGTGTTAAGAGAAACCCGGGAGACATTCAATATTCTAAGAGCTCGCGTCGCATTGATGACACTCGAAAAATCTAGATTGTTGTCGCCAATATAGGAAACGTTAAATTTTTCGATTTCTGGAAATCGCGTGACAACAGCTAATGAATTTTCCACAGGGTTAGGGGAATCAGCTAAAATGTTAGAATTTAAATCTAGCCCTTTTCCTTCATATTCTGGGTGAGCGTTGGCAAATCGATCTGATAGAAGATGTTCCGCAGAGATATGAGGTTGTAGCCTCAGTTGTGAATAAATATAGCGTTGAATTGACGGACTATGAAAGATTTCGTTCCATAACTTGCAGGTTTGGGAGACGATGCGTAAACTCTTCAAATCTAATTCCAGGAAAATAGTAGGAATGATTTCGCGCTGTGTGTAAAAATGAATCATGGTCCTGGTCCTCCAATTTCGCGGGCTTTGAGGAGGTAGTAGTTGTAAAGGGGTTGTCGTACCCATGCAGGGACAGGGAAAAGATGGCGTCTTAAGTCATAAAGGGCTGTGATGAGTCGCGCTCTTTGGTCAGAGGAAAAGGGGCGCTGCTTATTGACATCAATCAGCACTTTTTTATCTTTGGGCCACTCCCTCAACCAACCCGCTTTCGCCAGGCTGGCCAGAGCTTCAATCAATTCGGTTGTATAATTCAAGACACCCGGCTGAATTTTAATCGCATTGATAAGGTTGGTCAAAGAGATAGAAGGGCTGAGTGGAGGCAAGTGACCTTTTGCGGCCATCCTTCCGAGAGGCACCAGGATCATCCACTCATTTAAAGAGATCAAGTATTCTATGGCATCAATAGCTTTCGGATTTTGACGCACCTTTGGATCGCGAAAAAGTAGCTCACAGCATAGCATCAAAGGCAATGGCTTGATGAAAGTACTTTTAAAATCCTCGCTCCAGTTCCATTCGGTAAATGGGTCAAATTGATCAACGTCTATTGTAAAACCAGGGGATAGAGCGAGGAGAGCCACATCCATGATAAACGAAGAAGACTCATGGGACTCGTCAAAAATCCAGTCATTAATTCTTGTTGTAAGCTCTTCATCGGAATGGCGAATAATTCTTTTTTTGGATCGAAGAGGTAACAATTCCAGGTCTTGAGTTAGCCTACGGCGAATTTCCTTGGGGGTAGCGGTGCGGGCAAGTGTATTTATTTCTTCGCGTGTTTGCGCAGGAAGGTGAGACATATCCACTGTCACAAACGGATCAGTCAGGGAACGAATGTAATGGGAAATCCATAATGGATCCACGCGTTTAAAGCAGGTGAGTAAGCGCATTGCCTCTTGTTTAAATTCATCTTGAGGCAGAATGGCCGCCAGCATGGGTAAAAAGAAGTCTTTTCGGAAGTATTTATTTTCTTTGATGATTCGTGCAATGGCAGGTGATTGGAAAAGTTCAGGACGCATGAGCCAAAGCGTTTTTAGCCATGTCGTTTCGTTAAGACTTGTTCCTTGATCCCGGTGAGATAAGGCATGTATAATGACCGGCTCTGCGAGCAGGCACAACCGATCGAAATGGTCATCATGCGCCATTTTCAATAGGCGAATCCAGACAAGTCCAGGGCGTGAAGCAAAACACTTGGGCCATACTTCAATAAAGTCTTGCGGCAGTGAGACGACATCCCATTCGCGACTGTGAAACAAAATACAATCTACCGCAGATCCGGAATCATTGTTTTTCCAACTGAATCCCTTGATGATTTTCAAAATAGGATCTGGAGTAGTTTTCACGCCACCAAGCAGGACCTCCATTAGTTTCACGAGGTAATGGATTAATTCGTTATTGTTCTCTTCGGTAGGCTTGAATTCACTTAAGGGTTTAAGGAGTGCCCCCGTTCGCGGCGATTGTTTTGGTTCGCCGACCCGATAGATCCTGACTGCGTTTTCATTGATAAGGTTGATGTCAAATACCTCTTTTAGCTGGGCTAAATTGTTCATCACCCTGCCAATGCAGCGCCCCCAAGCGTCCCAAAGAGCGGTTGCATTCATGAAGGTATTATCTAATGAAAGACAGAATCCGTAAAAAAATGCAATAAAGCGCTTGTCCGGGCTTGCTTTCTCAAGCTCTAAAAGAAAATACTCACGCAGACTTTGTTTATCAAAAGTGTCCGCATATATCAGTAAACTGTGAAGCGAGCCTTTGACTTCATTAGTCTCCCCATCTAAACTGATTGCTAGTCGATGGATCACTTGCGCTACAATATAGTGATTCGTATCAAAATCGAAAGCCAGGGGATTGGCGGTAGCAATCGCAACAATATGGTGTGCAGCGGTGAAATTTTTCTGTCTAGCAATGGTAAATAAAGTCGCTCGCAGCTCTGTTGTCACAGGGTATTGCGGGTTGGCCAGAAGATCGGAAATAGCATAAATAAAAGAAGGCCAGTGAGTAATTTGTTCTCTTCTTTTGATGAGCTCCCGACAAAGGTAATTGCATATCTCGATAACAGAAGGCTCTAAGGGTTTGCGTGTTCTCATCCATGCAAAGATTTTACTGGCCGCGAATATCAATCTAGTGAAGCTGCTTAGGCCTTCTACTTTACAGGTGATATAGTTGCAAAGTGAAGGTTCAATGCTGCGCAAATCATCCAAAATTGGCAATAGGGGATCTTCTTCAAAATGAATGGGATACCCACGGCGTGAATAAGGCTCTGTATCGATTAAGGGAAACATATAAACCTAAACAAGTTTATATTGTAAGTATTAAAAAGTCAATAAGATGCAAATTGAAGAAAAAACCTCCCCCTTTAAGCGGAGGTTTCCTCTCCCCAAAACTGGGATGGTACTAGAAGGGGCCACCAATTTCGCGGGCTTTGAGGTGGAGGTAGTAATTGTAAATGGGTTGCCGTACCCATCCAGGGACACGGCCCTTTTTAAAAAGATGGCTTCGCAAGTCATAAAGAGCTGTGAGGAGTCGAGGTCTTTGATCCGAGGAAAATGGATGCGGCTTATTCACATCAAATAGCAAGTCATAAAAGTCGTCATTTTTATCTTTGGGCCATTCCGTCAACCAACCCGCTTTAGCCAAGCTGGCCAAGGCTTCGATCAACTCAGTTGTATAATTCAAGACACCCGGCTGAATTTTAATCGCATTGATAAGGTCGGTCAAAGAGATAGAAGCGCTGAGTGGAGGCAAGTGACCTTTTGCGGCCATCCTTCCAAGAGGCACCAGGATCATCCACTCCTTTAAAGAGATCAAGTATTCTATGGCATCAATAGCTTTCGGATTTTGACGCACCTTTGGATCGCGAAAAAGTAGCTCACAGCATAGCATCAAAGGCAATGGCTTGATGAAAGTACTTTTAAAATCCTCGCTCCAGTTCCATTCGGTAAATGGGTCAAATTGATCAACGTCTATTGTAAAACCAGGGGATAGAGCGAGGAGAGCCACATCCATGATAAACGAAGAAGACTCATGGGACTCGTCAAAAATCCAGTCATTAATTCTTGTTGTAAGCTCTTCATCGGAATGGCGAATAATTCTTTTTTTGGATCGAAGAGGTAACAATTCCAGGTCTTGAGTTAGCCTACGGCGAATTTCCTTGGGGGTAGCGGTGCGGGCAAGTGTATTTATTTCTTCGCGTGTTTGCGCAGGAAGGTGAGACATATCCACTGTCACAAACGGATCAGTCAGGGAACGAATGTAATGGGAAATCCATAATGGATCCACGCGTTTAAAGCAGGTGAGTAAGCGCATTGCCTCTTGTTTAAATTCATCTTGAGGCAGAATGGCCGCCAGCATGGGTAAAAAGAAGTCTTTTCGGAAGTATTTATTTTCTTTGATGATTCGTGCAATGGCAGGTGATTGGAAAAGTTCAGGACGCATGAGCCAAAGCGTTTTTAGCCATGTCGTTTCGTTAAGACTTGTTCCTTGATCCCGGTGAGATAAGGCATGTATAATGACCGGCTCTGCGAGCAGGCACAACCGATCGAAATGGTCATCATGCGCCATTTTCAATAGGCGAATCCAGACAAGTCCAGGGCGTGAAGCAAAACACTTGGGCCATACTTCAATAAAGTCTTGCGGCAGTGAGACGACATCCCATTCGCGACTGTGAAACAAAATACAATCTACCGCAGATCCGGAATCATTGTTTTTCCAACTGAATCCCTTGATGATTTTCAAAATAGGATCTGGAGTAGTTTTCACGCCACCAAGCAGGACCTCCATTAGTTTCACGAGGTAATGGATTAATTCGTTATTGTTCTCTTCGGTAGGCTTGAATTCACTTAAGGGTTTAAGGAGTGCCCCCGTTCGCGGCGATTGTTTTGGTTCGCCGACCCGATAGATCCTGACTGCGTTTTCATTGATAAGGTTGATGTCAAATACCTCTTTTAGCTGGGCTAAATTGTTCATCACCCTGCCAATGCAGCGCCCCCAAGCGTCCCAAAGAGCGGTTGCATTCATGAAGGTATTATCTAATGAAAGACAGAATCCGTAAAAAAATGCAATAAAGCGCTTGTCCGGGCTTGCTTTCTCAAGCTCTAAAAGAAAATACTCACGCAGACTTTGTTTATCAAAAGTGTCCGCATATATCAGTAAACTGTGAAGCGAGCCTTTGACTTCATTAGTCTCCCCATCTAAACTGATTGCTAGTCGATGGATCACTTGCGCTACAATATAGTGATTCGTATCAAAATCGAAAGCCAGGGGATTGGCGGTAGCAATCGCAACAATATGGTGTGCAGCGGTGAAATTTTTCTGTCTAGCAATGGTAAATAAAGTCGCTCGCAGCTCTGTTGTCACAGGGTATTGCGGGTTGGCCAGAAGATCGGAAATAGCATAAATAAAAGAAGGCCAGTGAGTAATTTGTTCTCTTCTTTTGATGAGCTCCCGACAAAGGTAATTGCATATCTCGATAACAGAAGGCTCTAAGGGTTTGCGTGTTCTCATCCATGCAAAGATTTTACTGGCCGCGAATATCAATCTAGTGAAGCTGCTTAGGCCTTCTACTTTACAGGTGATATAGTTGCAAAGTGAAGGTTCAATGCTGCGCAAATCATCCAAAATTGGCAATAGGGGATCTTCTTCAAAATGAATGGGATACCCACGGCGTGAATAAGGCTCTGTATCGATTAAGGGAAACATATAAACCTAAACAAGTTTATATTGTAAGTATTAAAAAGTCAATAAGATG